>ERZ773149.11-NODE-11-length-220796-cov-10.840392_pt1 | contig 220796 bp, 163 predicted proteins | sample MGYA00511081_ERZ773149 | MGnify/ENA primary metagenome ERZ773149 (study PRJEB29015, sample SAMEA2737846) | human gut metagenome | biome: human gut; feature: human-associated habitat; material: faeces | place: China | collected 2012 ...
CATCGACTGCACGGGCATCGACCATGCGCAAATCTACGCCCAACTGAAAGCGGAACTGGAAAACGGGGAACGGTACTGGTTCAACCACGGGGAAGAGAACGCCCTGCGGTTGCACAACGCGGCTTTCTATCGTATCTGCCCGGCCGGGGAGGTATTGCGCCGCTACTATCGTGCGGCTCAGTCGAACGAGAAGGTACGCCTGCTCTCTCTGCCCGAAATATTCGCACGGTTGCGGCGGTTGGAACCCGGAGCGATGGCAGGCGTGACGCTGCCCAAGCTGGCTCAGGCCCTCGTGGTCGCAGGGGTGCAGAAAGTGCACACGCATTACGGAAACCGATACAGGGTGGCGGAAAGGTGATAGTGGGTATATGAAAGGCGCAAATGCTGAATATTCCTTTGAAAAATAGGCTTCCGTGAGAAGGTTAAAATAGGGGCAAGTGGCTGATGCGCTTGCCCCTATTTCTGGGGATTACTTTAAAATGACCAAACATGTGCATGCCCCGTGTGCCCCCATGACCAATGCCTGTTCGATATCGGCTGTTTTGGAAGGGCCGGAGATGAAAGTGCCGAAAGGGTAGGTTTGCCCGGCGAGAAGTTCGTAGGCTTCTTGCATATTATGGACCAGGGAATGTCGGTCGAGGACAATGACTAAGGCTTCAGCAATGAAATAGAGTGCTTTGTGTTTTACGTTCTGAGGAATCCAGACCGCACCGTTTTCCGCTACGCCGAACGCTCCTTCTACGACCGCCACGTCGGTACCGTCCAGTTCTTGTGCCTCGGCCAATGTGTCGGGACGTATGGTAGCACAGGTGATCTCTTCCATCTGTGAAGCGATTTTGCGAGCCTTGGGAAAGTGGCTGCGAATGATGTCGTTGATGTCTTCCGCTTCCTGTAGGACGACCGCCTTGCCTCCGACAAACTGGCTGATTTCGCAGAAACGGCTTATTTTGTCCGGGTAAACCGTAGCTTTTATTTCCCAATCCGGATATTCGTACCTTTGTACGGTGTTTTGGCGGATGGCTGTCAATATCTCGTCTTTGCTGCTCATTTTTTATCCTCCTTTCTTTGTACTTTACCTTTTTTCCACATGCTGTTGAACGATTCCCCGGCGAATTTCGGCAGTTCGCGGCCTTTTCCCCATTCGTTCAGGCGGTTATATTTGATTGCGTCTGGCATGACATTGACCATAGGAGCAGCCCAGAGGGCGGCGTTGAACAGCACGGGGCGCTCCATCAGAAATTTCATGCCGGCAGACATGAATTGCTTCTCGGTATTGGCTTTGCCGATGTCCTTCAACGTTTGCCTCCAGCGGTAGATTTGTTCTCCCAAATCCACTTTGGCCGGGCAGACATTGGAGCAAGACAGGCAGAGGGAACAGGCCGACAAGTTGTCATAGTACTTCGACGGGTCGTGAGCCATTCCCAAGTTTATTCCGATGGGGCCCGGAATGAAATAAGTATATGAATAGCCTCCGCTGTGCCGGTAAACCGGACAGGTGTTCATGCAGGCACCGCAACGGATGCAGTTCAGCGTCCGGATATGGTCGGGGTGAGAGAGGATGCGGCTTCGTCCGTTGTCTACGATAATGATATGGTATTCACCTCCTTCGCGCGGCGTACGATAATGAGACGTGTAGGTCGTGATGGGTTGACCTGTTCCAGAACGTGCCAATAAACGGGTGAATACGCCTAAAGCTTTCATGTCCGGTACGATTTTTTCCAAACCGAAGGCCGCGATGTTCAGTTTCGGGCAGGATGTGCCCATATCGGCGTTGCCTTCGTTGGTGCACACGACGATGTCTCCCGTGGAGGCTACAGCGAAATTCGCTCCTGTCATGGCAGCTTCGGCGTGCAAGAAAATATTTCGCAGGTTTTTTCGAGCCACATGCGTCAGGTAAGTCGGGTCGTAATTGCCTTTTTCGGCATTCATCTTCTCTTCGAACAGCAGGCCTACTTGTTCGCGCTTGATATGAATGGCCGGCATGACGATATGGCTGGGTGGAAGGTGCATCAGTTGCAGGATGCGTTCACCCAAATCGGTTTCCACTACGTCTATGCCTTTAGATAACAAGAACGGATCCAGTTCGCATTCTTCCGAGAGCATGGATTTGCTTTTGACGAAACGGGTCACTAGATGTTCTTTAAGCAGGCCATAGATGATCTGTCGGTATTCTTCTGCGTCTTTAGCCCAATGTACGATGGCACCGTTTGCCGTGGCGTTCTTTTCAAATTCTATCAGCAATTCCTCCAAATGGCTGTTGGAATAGAGTTTCAACTGGCATGCTTTTTCCCGAAGGTCTTCCCATTCGGGTACCTCCTTGCTCATTTTGTCTCTTTTGGCACGTACCATCCACAGGGTTTCGTTGTGCCATGCCGCCATGTCGCTGTTCCGGAGGAACTTTTCGGCAGCTTTGGAATGTAAGGTGCTCATAACTGTGACGCTAATATTTCTACAATATGAATCGTTTGGATGGGAAGTTTCTCACGGTCGATGACTCCCTGCATGTGCATCAGGCAGGAGCTGTCGGCTCCGGTAATATATTCGGCCCCGGTTTCGCTGTGGTGCCTGATTTTGTCTTTTGCCATACAGACGGATACGGCCTGTTCTTCGATTGCGAACATTCCGCCGAAACCGCAACATTCATCTACGTGGGACGGTTCGCATACTTCGATGTCTTTCACCATGAGTAGCAAATCCCGTAATTTATTATAATAAGGAATATTGCGTTCACTGGGAGAGGACAAGTGGAGTTCCCTTACGCCGTGGCAACTGTTGTGCAGGCTGACTTTATGAGGGAAGCGGGCGTCCAAATGTTCCGGCTTGACGATGTCGTGGATGAACTCGCACAAATCGTATATTTTCTCCGCACTCTCGCACCGATGTCCTTCTTGTGCCAATATGTCGGGATGGTTTTGTTTGACGAAAGCCACACAACTGGCCGACGGTCCTACAATGTAATCGTATGACTGGAACAAGGTTTCGAAACGCCGAGCCAACCGTGAGGCTTCATTTTCGAATCCGGCATTGGCCATGGGTTGCCCACAACACGTTTGGTCTAAAGGGTAATCTACGTCGACTCCCAACCGGCTTAAAATTTTATATGACGCCACTCCGACCTGGGGGTATATGGCATTGATGTAGCAAGGGATAAATAAACCGACTTTCATATTTTGGGTTGTTTTGAATTTGGTACAATATTAGTGTTTGGTCCGTATGCCTGCCGGTATGCGTTGGCCAATAGCTGCAAAGTTATAAAAAAGCATGGTTCTATTCTATTATTCGTGCTGCCTTTTGATTCGTAAACCATTAATTTTTGGCTGTTTTCTTTCGTATTCTCTCAAAAAGTAGTAATTTTACGTGCTTTTTGGCAAGTGGTATTTATAATAGTAACAGATATAAATAATGTTAGACCAAGACAGAATAATAAAGGTGAACATTGAAACCGAGATGCGTAAATCGTATATCGACTATTCAATGTCCGTAATTGTATCCCGTGCTTTGCCTGATGTGCGCGATGGATTTAAACCTGTGCATCGTCGCATTCTCTATGGAATGAGGGAACTGGGTAATACGCACGACAAACCATATAAAAAATGTGCCCGTATCGTAGGAGAAGTGTTGGGTAAGTATCATCCGCATGGAGATTCTTCCGTTTATGGTGCATTAGTGCGTATGGCACAAGAATGGAGCATGCGTTATACGCTGGTGGACGGTCAGGGAAACTTCGGTTCCGTCGATGGGGATAGTGCTGCTGCCATGCGTTATACGGAGGCTCGCCTGCAGTTGATGGGCGAAGCTATGATGGATGACTTGGAAAAGGAAACCGTAGACATGATGAACAACTTCGACGATACGTTGAGGGAGCCTACGGTTATGCCGACAAAAATACCGAACTTGCTGGTAAACGGTGCCAGTGGTATCGCAGTGGGAATGGCCACTAACATCCCCACGCATAATTTAGGGGAAGTCATTGATGCTTGTGTGGCTTATATAGACAATCGGGATATTGACATCGACGGACTGATGGAGTATATCAAGGCTCCTGATTTTCCTACCGGTGGCTTTATTTACGGTATGCAAGGCGTACGCGATGCCTACGAGACGGGGCGCGGACGTGTGATTATGCGTGCCCGTGCTGAGATAGAGCCGGGAGAGAATCACGATAAGATTGTCATTACGGAGATTCCTTACGGGGTGAACAAAGCGGAGCTGATTAAACAGATTGCCGATTTGGTAAACGACAAGAAGATTGAAGGCATCAGCAATGCCAATGACGAATCCGACCGTGAAGGCATGCGTATCGTGGTGGATGTGAAACGCGACGCCAACGCAAATGTCGTATTGAACAAATTGTTCAAGATGACTCCGTTGCAGACCAGCTTCAGCGTGAATTGCATAGCGTTGGTGAAAGGGCGTCCCAAGTTGTTGTCTCTGAAGGATTGCATCTCTAACTTTGTGAACCATCGTCACGATGTGGTCATCCGTCGGACGCAGTATGATTTGCGCAAGGCGGAAGAACGTGCCCATATTTTGCAAGGTTTGATTATTGCGAGTGATAACATCGACGAAGTCGTGCATATTATTCGCAGTGCCCAGAATCCGCAGGCCGCCATCGAAGGTTTGATGAACCGTTTCGAACTGGACGAGGTACAGGCCAAAGCCATCGTAGAGATGCGTCTGCGTCAGTTGACGAACCTGATGCAGGAGCAGTTGCGTAACGAATACGATGAACTGTTGAAACAAATCGAATATTTCAAACAGATACTGAGTGATGAAGACCTTTGCATGAAAGTAATCAAGGACGAATTGATCGAGGTTAAAGAGCAGTTCGGCGACGAACGGCGTTCGGAAATCGTATATTCGAGCGAAGAATTCAATCCTGAAGATTTTTATGCTGACGACGAGATGGTTATCACCATCAGTCACATGGGATACATCAAGCGTACGCCTTTGGCCGAGTTCCGTGCGCAGGCCCGTGGTGGCGTGGGCAGCAAGGGAACGAGCACGCGCGATACGGACTTTGTGGAATACATCTATCCGGCCACGATGCACAACACGATGCTCTTCTTCACGCAGAAGGGTCGCTGTTTCTGGATGAAAGTATATGAGATACCGGAAGGTGCCAAGAACTCTAAGGGACGTGCCATTCAGAATATGTTGAATATTGACCCGGATGACGCTATCAATGTTTGCTTGCGTATCAAGAACCTGAACGATGCGGAATTCTGCCGTTCGCATTATGTGGTGTTCTGCACGAAGAACGGTATCATCAAGAAAACCTGCTTGCAGGAGTATTCCCGTCCGCGTACCAATGGGGTCAATGCCATTACGATTCGTGAAGACGACCGTGTCATCGGCGTGCGTCTGACAAATGGCGAGAATGAAATCATCATCGCCAACAGGAACGGTCGTGCCATTCGTTTCCATGAAAGCAAAGTGCGTGCCATGGGACGTACGGCTACTGGTGTGAGAGGTATGACCATCGACGAGGACGGTAGCGACGAAGTGGTAGGCATGGTATGTGTGAACGACCCGCAGACGGAAACCATCATGGTGGTCAGCGAGCAAGGTTATGGCAAACGTTCGGACATAGAGGATTATCGTGTGACGAACCGGGGCGCGAAGGGTGTGAAGACACTGAACATCACGGAGAAAACCGGTAAGTTGGTGGCTATCAAAGTCGTAACGGACGAGAACGACCTGATGATTATTAACAAGAGCGGTATAACGATACGTCTGAAAGTGGCTGATGTCCGTATTATGGGACGTGCCACACAAGGTGTCCGTTTGATTAATCTTGAGAAGCGTAATGACCAAATCAGTAGCGTATGCAAGGTACAGACGGAGGACGAAGAAGAAGAGACGGAAATGTTGAGTGACGGTGTGGCTCCGGTGATGGATGAGTCGGAAGGCAGTTCTGATGTATCGGTTTCAGAGTCCCGTGACGAAGAGACTGAAACGAATGAATGAGTTTAAAACTTTTAATTTATAAAGTTATGAATAAATACGTATTATCAATTGCATTGCTGGTTGCTTCAACCGGTGCTTTCGCGCAGAACAGACTGGTGAAAAAAGCTCAGGGATTGATTAACAACAATCAAATAGAGGAAGCCCAGACGTTGTTGACGGAAGCTTTGAACAGCGGAGAAACCAAAGACATGGCTTTGGCTTGGGATGTTCAGGGAGATTTGTACCAAAGGCTTTTTGCAGACGAACTGAACAAAGTGGCTGCTCACCAGCCTTTGGATACGGCAAAGTTTGCTAAAAACCTGTATGCTTGTCTGGACGCATACGAAAAATGCAACGAGTATGACGAGAAAAAGGAATATGCGGAAAAGAACAAAGGCAACTTGATGAAGTTTCGCACTTTCTTGATGTACGTCGGTCAGTTTGACTTCCAAAATCAGAATTTTGCGGGAGCTTATAAAGCATACGATGCGTGGTTGACTTATCCGCAGAATCATAAACTGGTGGCTGATGAGCCGAAGGTGTTGAACGATAGTGTATTTGACAAAAATCAGGTAGCTTATTATGCTTGTCTGGCAGCTTACCAGGGTAAAGATTTTGATAAGGTCGCTACTCATTTGGAAGAGGCATTGAAGTATGATAAGGAAGCCAAGACGGTAAAACAATTACATTTGATGACACTCTTGGAAAAGGGAGATACGGCTCAATGGGTTGATGCTTCGAAGAAGTATGCAGTGGCAGATGAGGTGATAGCCCAGAATTTGCTGGCTTATTACACCGAAAAGAAGAACGATGCGGCTTCGTTGGAGTTTGCCAACAGTCTTTTGGCGGCCGACCCGAATAATAAGATTGCCAATTATTCAAAAGGTGTAGTATTGTTCGGTCAGGAGAAATTTGAGGAAGCTCTGCCGTTCTTTGAGAAGAGTGCGGAAATAGATCCTACTTTTACGGATGCTTATTACAATGCCGGTGTATGCTGCTGTAATACAGGATATGGCATCAACGAAGCAATCGGTAAGACGAAGAACATGAAGAAAGCCGAATATGACAAGGAGATTGAAAAAGTGAAGTCTTGGTATAAGAAGGCAGAACCGTTCTTCCTGAAAGTCAAGGAACTTGAGCCTGACAATCCGCAGAGATGGGCTTCTCGTCTGAAGACGGTGTATTATATAACCGGAGAAAAGGCTAAAGAAGCAGAGATGGATACTTATCTCAAGTAAGCGGTAGGAGATAATGATAAAGTAAAAAAGAATTGGGGTGGTGTTCAATGAAAGTGTGGGCATCACCCTTTTGTTTTATATAGGATGAGTAGATTGAGTTTTTGGGCAATGGTTTGTATGTTCGGGGTTTGTTGTCAGACACTGGACGGTGCCAATGTGGTTCGTGAAGCGCGTAAAACCATAAAGAACGCCAGATATGAGGAGAACGGGGATGAAGCCAAGAAGGTAAGGGAGCGGCTGGATGCCGCAGAGAAGAGCCTGATGGATGCGCTGTCCGGCGAGAAAAAAGTAGTGAAACGTGCAGAACTGTATTATACGGCGGCATTGGTGCAGTGCAGGTTGAATGACATTGAAAACGAAAAAATCTATTTGAAACGTGCATACGATACGGTGCTTTATTATAATAGTATCTACAATGCCTATAAATATTTCGAGAAATGTGATTCCGTGGAGTTGGCTTCAGACTGCAAAGGGCGTTTTAAGTTCCGTTCGTCGGCTCGTAAGAGATTGCTGGAACATCGTGCCAATTTATTGAATGGCGGACGCTTCTATTTGAGAAAGAAGAATTATACGGAAGCATTCCGATTCTTGGATTTATATTTGTCTTCGGCCGAATATCCGGCATTGAAGAACGACTTCTTGAATCAGACGGATACGATGTATTCCCGTGTGGCCTATTGGATTATAGCCACAGGATACCATATCGGGGCTTACGAGGGCGTGATACGTTATGCTCCGACGGCTTTGCGATACCCCAAGAACCAACAGTATGTGCAGGAGTATCTTTGTAGGTCGCACTTGGCTTTGAATGATACTGCAGCTTGGGTGAAGGAATTGAAAAGGGGTATTGTGAACTTCCCTGACCATACTTATTTTTTTACCAGTTTGCAGGAGTTTCTGAATCGTAAAGGGAAATACGACGACGCGTTGTTGTTTGCAGACCGGATGATACAATACGACCCGAAGAATGCTTTGTTCTGGTATGCAAAGGCATTGGTGTACATGCGTAAAGATGACTATAAGAATTGTATAGCGAATTGTGATGTGGTTCTGACTTTGGACAGCATGAATATTGAGGCTAATTATTTTAAGGGGCTGGCTTATTGCAATATGGCTAAAGCGTCTTCCGATGCGATGAAAAAATCAGAGCTGAAAAGTGCTGCATATCGGAAATATAGAACGGAAATGATGACGTATTACGCATTGGCAGAGGAGCCTTTGGAACAGGTGCGTCGGTTGTCTCCGGATAAGGCTTCCCGTTGGGCGCCTTTGCTGTATCAAGTTTACCTGAATCAGAACAAGGGAGCGGAATTCGATGAAATGGAACGTATTATACGGGATATAAAGAAACCGGAAAAATAGATATGGAAAGACTAAAGATATATATGGCTCCTTTGCAGGGGCTTACGGAGGCTCCTTACCGCAATGCTTTTGAGAAACACTTCGGTGGAGTGGATGTGTACTACACACCTTTCATCCGTTGGGAGCACGGTGGCCTGAGAAGAAAGGATGTACGTGATTTGCATCCGGATGCAAACAAAGTAGGGCATCTTGTTCCTCAAATCATAGCGGCTTCGGCCGAAGAGGCAGAACAGATTCTGGCTCAGGTAGTTCCCTATGGATATCAGGAGGTGGATTTAAACATGGGCTGCGCTTTTCCCATGTTGGTGAAAAAGGGAAAGGGATGCGGTCTCCTGCCTGAACCTGAACGGGTGAGAGGATTGCTACAGGTAGTGGAACGTTATCCGGACATCTCTTTTTCCGTAAAAATGCGTTTGGGATATGAGAATGCGGCAGAGTGCATGGAGCTTCTTCCTGTGTTGAATGAGACTCGTTTGTCCCGGGTGGTGGTGCATGCAAGAACAGGGCGGCAGCAATATAAGGGGGAATGCGACCGTGAGGCTTTTCTTCGTTTTGCCCGTGAATGTCGCCATCCGGTAGTTTATAACGGCGATGTCACGACGGTAGAGTCTCTTAGTGAATTACAGCAGGGAATGCCCTTTTTGGAAGGCGTCATGATGGGACGCGGGTTGTTAGCAGCTCCTTGGGTAGCTATCGAATACCATGAGGGCGCGGCGTGGAGCATGGAGCGGCGCATGTCGTCCTTGCGGGCGTTGTATGCGGATTTGCTGGACCATTATGTCCAGACACTCGAAGGGGGCGAGAAGCAACTGCTGACGAAAATGAAAGCTTTTTGGGAATATATATATCCCGAAGGTGACCGGAAATGCCGCAAGAAAATTCATAAGGCACAGAAAGTGGCGGATTATACACAAGCCGTCTTCCAACTTTTGAGCGGATATTAAAATAGTTATCGAAATCATTAATCTTATTTCATGAAAAGAACATTGTTTATAGGTATGTTGGGGCTTTCTGTACTGACGAGCGGTTATGCCCAACAAGGAGAGGGAGTTCGTAAAGGGCGTATAGTGCGCGAACCGTTGGTACATGACCCTGTCATGGCAAAAGAAGGGGATACATATTATCTTTATTCCACTGGACACAACGTTTCGTCTTTCTCGTCGAAAGACTTATCCGAATGGACTATCCGGCACGGTGTTTTTTCGACTCCTCCTCAGTGGGCTGTGGATAGTATCAAGGGATATGAAGGTCATACGTGGGCACCGGATATCATTTATTATAAGGGAAATTACCATCTCTTTTATTCCTGTTCCGCTTTCGGAAAGAACACTTCTGCCATTGGCCATGCCTATCGCAAGACTTTGAATCCAGACTCGGATGAACCGTGGACGGATACCGGGGCGGTTATCGTGTCGCATGCCCATGACAACTTTAATGCCATCGACCCGAACATTGTCATAGACGAGGAAGGGAACCCTTGGATGACGTTCGGCTCCTTTTGGGGAGGTATCCAGTTGGTACGGTTGACCGAGGATTTGACTTCTACTTTGAAACCGGAAAAATTGTACACAATATGCACACGCCAGTTCGAGGGGGCTTCCGACGTACCTTCGCGTTCCGTAAATTCCGTCGAGGCCCCGTTTATCTTCAAGCATGGCGGTTATTATTATTTGTTTGTGTCCTACGATTTTTGCTGTCGCGGGTTGAAGAGTGATTATAAGGTAGTGGTAGGCCGTTCCACCCGGGTGACCGGTCCTTATGTGGATAAAGACGGACGGGAACTGACGCGAGGCGGAGGAAGTCTGGTTGTAGATAGCAATGATGAGTTTGTGGCCATCGGGCATAGTGCGGCTTATCATTTCGATGGAAAAGATTATTTCATGGCCCATGGTTACAGCCGTTCGGAGGATGGAACCAGTAAATTATTTTTTCGGGAAATGACATGGGATGAAGAGGGTTGGCCACTTGTTTCTGCGGAGTGAAGAAAGCGTTGAATCAATCTTCCTTTTGTTTTTTCGTCAGATTGTCGTGTCGCTTTTTTTTGATAAAAGATTTGGATTGTATTTCATTTTTAGTACCTTTGTGAAATTGATAAAAAAACGTATAAATATGGAGTTTAGGATAAAAGGCTGTATCGGAGCGTTAATGATGGGCTGCGTGTTCGCAGCCTGCGAGGACGATACGGACAAGGGAGGGCCTGACGTAGACCAGCCCAAGGAAGCCACTTACCTTTTATATATGGTAGGGCAGAACGATTTGAAACAGTATTTGAATGCCAACATCAGTGACATGAAAATCGGATACGGTAAATCCGATATCAATGCCAACGTGTTGGTGTATGCCGATATCAGTTCGGTGCCGACATTATATCTGATTGGGAAAGATAACAGCGGGAAAGTGCAGCAGACAACTGTGAAGACTTATCCGGACCAGTATTCGGTGGACCCGGAAGTGATGAAGGAAGTCATCAATGATGTCTTTACGCTGTATCCGGCCGAGCGAAAAGGAGTTGCGTTCTCTTCTCATGCCAACGGCAGCCTTTATACGCCAAATACGGTAAGGAAGCGTGCTTTCGGGGATGAGGAAAGTGGCTACAGCATGAATATTACGGATATACGTGAGGCTCTTGAGGGATGTCCGTATATGGATGTGATTATGTTCGACGCTTGTTTGATGGCCAATATGGAGACGGCGTATGAGCTGAAAGACCGGGCGCATTATTTCCTTGCAGCTCCCAACTCCATTCCGGCAGAGGGATTCCCTTACGACAAGGCTCTACCTCATCTGCTGAAGATGGATGCGGCCGGACTGGCACGTGCAGCCCAGGCTTATATGAAACATTTCCAGAATAACGATGTGGAGTGGGATGATTTCGTTTCCATCAGTGTTTCCGATCTTTCGCAGATGAATGCCTTGGCTTTGTATATGGATTCTTTGTTTCAGGATGAGGCGGTACAGAATCATTTGATGAAGGTGGACCGTGACGATTTACAGATGTTCGAGATGGGCTTCGAGTTATATGATTATGGGGAATGGGTGGACAGCATCGGGCTTTCAAGTCCTTACGTCCCGAAAATCAGGAACATTTTGGACGAGGCGGTGGTTTATAAGGAACATAGTGATTACAGTTCGGTAAACGATTATACCGCGATGCCGGAAATCCCGATTAAAGATGGCGCGTTTAGCGGTTTGAGTACTTATGTGCCACCGAGGGTATCTCAGCTTTTGCAACCGGGTTATGATATGTTGATGATGCGGTTTTTCACTTCTTTGAAATGGTACCGCGATGCCGGTTTCTGGCGCGTGCCGCTTTACAATATATTTGAACAGGACTCTGAAGAATAAGCCAATCCCCGCCGGATTTCCGGTGGGGATTTTCAATGTTTTGCACAAATATGCGGTTTAAGTGCAAAATTAGTTGTATCTTTGTTCCCGATAACGAAGAATATAATTTTTATTAGATTACTATTTATGGCTTATAACTTGTTAAAAGGTAAACGCGGTATTATTTTCGGTGCGCTGAATGACGCTTCTATTGCTTGGAAAGTTGCAGAACGTGCTTCGGAAGAAGGGGCGCAGATTGTGTTGACCAATACCCCGGTGGCCTGCCGTATGGGTACGATTGACGAATTGGCGAAAAAGACCAATGCAACGATAATTCCTGCCGATGCAACTTCAGTGGACGATTTGGAGAAGCTCTTTGTGCAGGCACAAGAGGTTATGGGAGGCAAAATCGACTTCGTGCTTCATTCCGTGGCCATGAGTGTGAACATGCGCAAGAAGCGTACGTATGACGATTTGGATTACGGCTTCCTGAATAAGACGTTGGATATTTCCGCCATCTCATTTCATAAAATGATTCAGACGGCCAAAAAACTGGATGCCATCAATGAAAACGGTTCTATTTTGGCGTTGAGTTATGTGGCGGCGCAACGTACTTTCTTCGGCTATAACGATATGGCGGATGCAAAGTCTTTGTTGGAATCCATCGCCCGTAGTTTCGGTTACATTTACGGGCGCGAGAAAGGCGTCCGTGTCAATACGATTTCCCAGTCTCCGACCTTTACGACCGCTGGCGGCGGCATCAAGGGGTTCGATGGTTTGTATGATTTCAGCGATCGTATGTCTCCTTTGGGTAATGCCAGTGCGGACGAATGCGCGGACTATTGTGTGGTGATGTTCTCCGATTTGACGAAGAAGGTTACGATGCAGAATCTCTATCACGACGGAGGCTTCTCCAGCATGGGTATGTCTTTGCGAGGTATGACGCAATACGAGAAATCGTTTATTGATGAAAACCGTGACGAAAACGGCAAGATTATCTACGGATAAGTGGTATAGCATAGATTATTGATAGAAATACAGTCTGTTATTCGGCAAATTTTCTTATATTTGCGTCTTTGAATAACAGACTGTTTCTTTTACGGAGCAATTATCCCGAATTAAAGATTATGAGTAAGACGATTATTACAGTAGTAGGAAAGGATGCGGTAGGCATCATTGCGAAGGTTTGTACGTACTTGGCGGAGAACAAGGCAAACATTTTGGATATATCCCAAACCATTGTACAAGAGTATTTTAATATGATGATGATAGCAGACTTGTCTAAGGTGGAAAAGCCTTTTGAAGTGTTGGCGAACGAGTTGGCCGAGATTGGTTTGTCGATGGGTGTTCAGGTGAAATGCCAACGCGAAGAGATTTTTGATAAAATGCATCGTATTTAATCCTGTGGCTAAGATATGATTAATATATATGAGGTGTTGGAGACCAACAAGATGATCGAGCAGGAGAATCTTGATGTGCGTACCATTACGATGGGTATCAACTTGTTGGATTGCGTGGATTCGGATGTGGACGCGCTTTGCCGGAAGATTTATGATAAAATCACACGTCTGGCGAAAGACTTGGTGAAAACCGGAGAGGATATTTCTAAGGAGTATGGAATCCCCATAGTGAACAAACGCGTTTCCATTACGCCTGTTTCGTTGGTGGGAGGAGCTGCTTGCCGCACGCCGGAAGATTATGTAAAGGTGGCTCATGCCTTAGATCGGGCAGCGAAAGAAGTAGGTATTAATTTCTTGGGCGGCTATTCGGCTGTCGTGTCCAAGGGGATGACCCATAGCGACGAACTGCTTATCCGTTCCATACCTCAGGCTTTGGCAGAAACGGAACGCATTTGCAGTTCGGTGAATGTAGGGTCAACGAAAACCGGTATCAATATGGATGCTGTGAGACTGATGGGCGAGATTATCTTGCAGACGGCCGAGCGAACGAAAGACAAGGATTCTTTGGGTTGTGCTAAATTGGTGGTTTTGTGCAATGCTCCGGATGACAACCCATTCATGGCCGGTGCTTTCCACGGTGTGTCCGAGGCGGATGCCATCATCAATGTGGGGGTGAGCGGTCCGGGCGTGGTGAAACATGCGTTGAGCCAAATCAGGGGAGCCAGCTTCGAGGTGCTCTGTGAGACAATCAAACGTACGGCTTTTAAAATCACCCGTGTGGGGCAGTTAGTGGCGCAAGAAGCTTCGCGGCGTTTGGGAGTGCCCTTCGGCATCATCGACTTGTCGTTGGCTCCGACTCCGGCCGTGGGGGACAGCGTGGCCGAAATATTGGAAGAAATCGGCTTGGAACGCGCCGGTGCTCCGGGAACCACGGCAGCATTGGCTTTGCTGAACGACCAGGTGAAGAAGGGAGGCGTGATGGCTTCATCATACGTAGGAGGGCTGAGCGGAGCCTTTATTCCGGTGAGTGAAGACCAAGGCATGATTGATGCCGTGGAGTGTGGCGCGTTGACTTTGGAAAAGTTGGAGGCCATGACTTGTGTTTGCTCGGTCGGGTTGGATATGATTGCCATTCCGGGCGATACGCCTGCCACGACGATTTCGGGTATCATTGCAGACGAAGCCGCAATAGGCATGGTGAACCAGAAAACGACGGCCGTGCGCATCATTCCCGTAGTGGGCAAAACGGTAGGGGATACGGTAGAGTTCGGAGGACTTTTGGGCTATGCTCCCGTGATGCCGGTCAACTCTTTCGGTTGCGGTGATTTCGTGAACCGGATAGGTCGTATTCCGGCTCCGATACACAGTTTCAAGAATTAACAGGTTTTCGTACTTTGACGGATTGAATCCATCCTTTGTTTCCGTGACTGTGGTTTTTGCAGTCGACTTACCATAACGGTTGTTTATGGTGCGAAGGGAAACAAAGGATGGTTGTGCTTTATGGAACATGCGCTTCATGTGAATTGGTAGATATAGTTCTTGTCAAAGGCTATAAAGTCCAATAGAGAAATAAATGCTGTTTCATATCTTTGCGGCATATATATTATTGATAGTATCATGAAAATGAAGTGGAAAAGAATAATGGCTTTAGGACAAGCCTTTTCTGTAGTTGCCATTATGGAGGCCCAGGTTGTGAATCCGTTTGGAAATGCTTTGGTTCCGGATATGATTGCAGATGCCAGCATACAGGAAATCGATGGTATGTTTTATTGTTATGCCACGACGGACGGATATGGAAGAGGGTTGGAAACGTCCGGGCCTCCGGTGGTATGGAAGTCCAAGGATTTCGTGCATTGGAGTTTCGACGGGACATATTTCCCGTCGGCAGCAACTGAGAAATACTGGGCTCCCAGTAAAGTAGTCCAAGCTAATGGAAAGTATTACATTTACCCTACGATTAACGGTTATATGTATCCGGCAGTCGCCGACCATCCGGAGGGGCCGTTTAAATTGGCTCGCGGGGAAGACCGGTTTTACAAACCTTATACGGCTTCTACCCTGTTGCAGACAGAAGAGCCGGGCGGTATCGATGCAGAAGTCTTTATAGATGACGACGGGCAAGCCTATGTGTTTTGGGGACGTCGGCATGTGGCTAAACTGGCAAAAGATATGATTACGGTGGATTCCGTTGTCCATGTGATTTCTACTCCTCGCAAAGAATATTCGGAAGGTCCTATATTCTTCAAACGGAAAGGTATCTATTATTATTTGTACACCATAGGGGGAGATGAGAGGTATCAATATGCTTATGTGATGAGCAAGGTTTCTCCTCTCGGGCCTTACGAATACCCGGAGCAGGATATTGTGTCGACTACGGATTACGAACAAGGTGTCTTCGGGCCGGGACATGGTTGTGTCTTCAATACAGATGAAGACCATTATTATTTTGCTTACTTGGAGTTCGGCCGCCGCAGTACCAACCGGCAAACATACGTCAACCGCTTGGAGTTCAATGAAGACGGTACGATTCGTCCGGTGAAATTGAGTTTGGATGGAGTGGGGCCTTTGCGGAAGGTGAAGGGAAGGAAAGAAATTAAGGCTGATACGGTTTACGCGTCCAGTACGGCGGCCCCCTTGTTTATCGAACCCATGAAAGACGATTTGTGTCGTCGTACGGAGTATTTTGTTCCGGCCTTTGCCGTGGATGGGGCGAACGGTTCCCGATGGATGGCTGCGGAAGGAGATAAGGACAAATGGCTTGTTGCAGATTTGGGAAGAACCCGGAAAATACGGCGCAGTGAAATTTATTTTGTACGTCCTACAGCCGGACATGCTTATCAACTTGAAGGTTCGGTGGACGGGACTACATGGAGGAAATGCGGAGGACATGACGACTTGCGGATGCAATCTCCGCATGTCGATGAACCGAAGGGGAAATATCGTTTCCTGAGAGTCCGGATTTCAGAGGGTGTTGCAGGAGTTTGGGAATGGAATATTTATTAAACGAGAATAGGAATGAGATATTTATGGTCAATCGTTTTTAGCCTTTGTCTTTGTACTGGTCTGAAAGGGCAGCAGCAAAGAGAGTGGGGCAAGTGGGAAAGTTGGGGAGACCAAGGTGATGGGACGTATATGAATCCGGTCATCCCGTCAGACTATAGTGATATAGATTGTATCAGGGTCGGGGATGATTATTATGCCATATCTTCTACGTTCCAGTTTTCTCCGGGAATGACGATTTTACATTCTAAGGATCTGGTGAACTGGGAAATCTGTGGGAATGCTGTCGAAGATTTGACCCAAATCGGTGAAGAGTTGGATTGGACACGCATGAACCGTTATAACCGTGGGATATGGGCCGGGACGTTGCGTTACCATGACGGTCGTTTTTACCTCTTTTTCGGGACACCGGATGAAGGATATTTCATGACCTCTGCCGTACGTCCCGAGGGGCCGTGGGAGCCCTTGACTTCTCTTTTGTCCGAACCCGGTTGGGATGATTGTACCGCAATTTGGGACGATAAGGGAAAGGCTTACTTTGCGGGGACTCATTTTGCAGACGGTTATAAGACCTATCTTTTTAAGATGTCGGAAGACGGAAAAAGCATAGACCGGAAGTCGGCTGTGCTTATCAATGAAGGAAGCGGCCGAGAGGCCAGCAAATTGATAAAGGTAAACGGATGGTATTATCTGGTTTTCAGTGAACATAAGCCGGGTGTCGGGCGTTATGTCTTGGCCAAACGGTCGAAAAAAGTGACGGGACCTTATAAAGAAGAAAGGCAATTGGCGTTGCCTTCCGTGGAAGCGATGGAACCCAACCAAGGTGGCATAGTCCAGGGGAGGGACAATAACTGGTACTTTCTGACGCATCATGGCACGGGTGATTGGAGTGGTCGTATTGTCAGCCTTTTGCCTGTCACTTGGATAGACGGTTGGCCTATATTGGGAGAGGTTTTGGATTCAAATATAGGTACGATGAAATGGACCGGAGCGATGCCTTTTCAAGCGGATGAGAAATTAAGCATTCAGCGTAGTGATGATTTCGACGAGAGCCGGTTGCTTCCGCAATGGCAGTGGAACCACCAACCGAGGAAGGGGTTCTTTTCCTTGACTGAACGTCCGGGATGGTTGCGTCTGAAAGCTTATCGTCCGTTGGAACCCAATCAATTATTGAAAGCCGGTAATACGCTTACACAAAGGACTTTCAGAAAGCAGGATAATGTGGTCGTGGTGAAAATGGATATTTCCGGTATGGAAAACGGACAGAAAGCCGGTCTTTGCCATTTTTCTTCACCGCATTCTGCTATCGGTGTGACGAAAGAAGGAGGCATTTGCTATTTGGAATTTCGTGAAAACGGCAAGATAACGAAAGGCATGCAAGTCCCGTCAAAACATATCTGGTTCAGTAGCCAGTGGGGTTTGGACGGTAAATCCCGATATGCTTATAGTTTAGACGGGGATAATTTCTTGTCTTTCGGAACGCCCTATCAAATGGCTTGGGGAAATTATAAGGGTGACCGTATCGGCATGTATTGTTTTAACGATAATAGCGAGAGCGGTTTCGTGGATGTGGATTATTTCCATTACCGATAGGAATGGATAGAACGAAAATCCCTGCTCCGGAGAGGACGCAGGGATTTTCGTTATAGTTTGTACCAAACGTATAGAGTTATCGTTTGACTATCGGGTTGTAAGTGAGGGCCAAAGAGTCCGTGGTACTTTCTATCAGAGGCTTCATCGTCACCGTGAAGAGGTTCTCTAAAGAGTCATACGGGAGAGTACATGTGGGAATGCCGGCTGCGTATGGAGCAATCTCGTACTGCTGATAGATGAATTCTACTCCGTTGGGTCTGCATACCGGAGCAGTCTCCGGAAGCGGAAAAGTATAACGTGCATTCTCATCCAATAGCCTTTCATAAAGTTCTTCATCGCTGTTTACTTTGAAGAATTTACTTTTCAATCCATTCTTTATCATGCCGCGCAACTTTTCTTTGCCGTTTGCCGTGAACATGTCCCAACCGAATTTACGACCGTCCGATTTACGGAATACACCGCCGCTCAGACTTTCACCGCCGTGTGCTCCACCGGAATATTCATATATTTCAGAGGTATATGTGATGAACTTTTCTGTTTCAAACGCCTTTTTGAATTGTACGTAATAGGCAGATACATCCATGGCCGTGTTTTCTCCTATTTCAGCAATGTCACGTTTCACCTGTTCCGCACGTTCTGTACCATAGTATTCCAGTAGTTTCTTACCGTCATCCAAACTTCCGGTGTAGGTGCCACCGAGCTGTTCATTCATCCATTCCCGTATGTTCTGTGTCACGACACTGGAGTTATCCGTCGGATAAGCGGCAGCCAACTTACATCCTTCAGATGAAGGCTTTTCCTCCCATGTGATATCTTCCGTTTTTATGGCACGACTTTGGTCTGTTCCATTTTTTTTCTCCAGATGGCAGGAAGCCATTCCCAAGGCAAGAGCTAAAAGAGCAGCACTAAAGCTGCCGTATTTAAAACATAAACTACGCTTTTTCATATTGCTTTGATTTTATAAATGATTATATAACCAAAGTTACGCCTTTATTTCAAACCTAAGCAGTTTTTTCCAATAAAAACTGTTAATCTTTTGCCTTGCCCCTGTTTCCATACAAACAGTCGGATGGTTTCAGCTTGTTTTTCCTTTACCTTTGTAGAGAAATAAAAATAGGAGGCGTATGAAGCAACAGAATAAGATTATAGTGGTAGGGGCAACTTCCGGTTTGGGGCGTATGTTGGCTGAACGCTATATCCGTGACGGACATGTGGTAGGTATCGTCGGTCGGCGTGGAGATAAGTTGGCAGAAGTGGCCAAAGGTCATTCCGAAGTACATTGTTTAAAGGCGGATGTGACGGATATCAGCCAAATAGCAGTGCATTTGTCTGCTTTGGCCGGTGAGATGGGAGGTTTGGATTTGTTGGTCTTGTGTTCCGGAGTGGGACGGATGAATCCGGATTTGGATTACGGACTGGAGTTGCCCACAGTCGATACCAATGTGCGTGGTTGGACGGCAGTGGCGGACTGGGCTTTCTCGTTTTTTATGCAACAAGGATATGGACACTTGGCTGCCATTTCGTCGGTAGCCGGCATCCGTGGTTTGGCTCCGGCTCCTGCTTATTCCGCTTCCAAGGCCTACCAGATCCACTATTTGGAAGCGTTGCGGCAACGTGCACGCATTTCCCGCAAGAGGGTTTGCGTGACGGATGTTCGTCCCGGATTCGTTCGTACTCCCTTGCTTTCCCATCCCGAAAAATTGTTTTGGGTGGATGAACCGGAAAAGGCGGTGAGGGCTATCTACAGGGCCATAAGCGCACGGAAAAAGAAAGTCGTGATTACCCGACGTTGGGCGTTTCTTGCCCCTTGGATGCGGATTGCACCGGAGTGGTTGGTGGCGAAGATATTAGGAAAAGCCTGAGTCTTACGGATAAAAAAATCCCGATCGAAACTGGTTTGGAGTCGACCGGGATGTGCTTTTGCCCTTGTCTTTAGAGTGTCTTAGAAAGAGACCCGTTTTACGCTTTTGTCTGCAAACGTGATGTCTACGGCATTCAGGTCTTCAGATACTTTTACGTCCTTTACGGGGGACAGTTCTTTCTTCGTGAAGCCTTTTTTACCTTTCTTCCAAAGCATCAAGGTGACGAATATCTTTTCCTTTTCCACGTTGCTTTCAGCCATGATGAGTCCGCATTTGTGGCTCACCGGATGCAGCCCTTCCGGATAGCTGGCTGTAACCGTTTCCCATCCTTGGAGCGGAACCAAAGCCAGACGGTATGCCCCGTTGTGCAGTATTACGGCATCTTTTACTTTGGAAGACTTCTCTTCCTCGACGGGATTGCCGTTGATTTCCGGTAAGGTGTAATGTCCCAAACGGACTTTGGTGGCTGCCGGAGTGACGACCTTGTCTACCCGCAAGACACCGTTGGGCAGGGGAATATCCGCCAGTTTGTACCGGATGTCACGGTTGGTTTCCAGTTCGGCATCGCGTCGGTAGATGCCGTTTTCAAAACTTTGGAACGTGTAGAGACGGAGTACCTCCCATTGGTTCTTGCCGTTCAGGGTGGCGTAGTTCATGGAAACCTCTCCGTTCGTCCCGTCGGCCATCCAAGGGAATTCCGTGTGGTAGGCCAACTTGTTATAGTTTTCGGAACTGCGGAACTTTTGCCAGTCGTTGGCTACCGTTTCATGGCACCACGAACGCATTTCCGCCCCTCCGCAATTCGGATAGTCGGTGATGAGCAGGTTCGTTGCGGGTTGGAATTTGTTGTACACATGGTCTTTTTTGAATTCCTTTTCCCATGGCCCGTTATTCTCCACAGCGGTCCAGAACGGATTGTCGGCAGGGAGGAGCAGGCTCAGGAACGCCTTTCCGCACCAGTATACACTGCCTCGGCAACTGTAAATCTGCACAGCCGGTGCGAAGGTGCCGTAGAATCCCAGCGTCGGCACATTGTCTTCCAGAAAATCGGGGTTCTGCAAAAATTGCAGCAGGGTGGCGGAAGCGATGCGGCGCATCCATCCGTAATTGATGTCCGGGGCTTTTTCATATCCTAACAACGCGAGCGGCACGACGGCACCGAAGCGGTAAGGGATGCTCCGTCCCCACATGTTCATTTTGCCTTCCGCACTGAACATATAAGGATAATTGTCCGCCAAGTCATGCTGGTTTTTCATGAACTGCGCGGCATATTCCGGATAGAAGTGCCCGTACATTTGCGCCCAAATGGGGCCGTACATCTGGAATGCCCACATGCTGTAATAGTCGTATGCCGGCGCGTCGTTATACCAGCCTTCTCCGCGATAGAGCTTGAGAATCTTTTCCAGGTTTTCTTTCATGCGTTGGTCGTTGACGGCATAACCTTGTTCCTTGAAGAAGCTGATGACGAAAACGTTGAAGAACATCCAGTTCGACCCTATGGTCGGACCGTTGCCGTAACTTAGCATCGTGGCGGCCAGTTGGTCTTTTTGCTCTTGCGTGAGCGGTTCCCAAAGGATGTCCTTGGCCACAGACAATGATATGGCCAGGGCGCCGAATTCCACCAGTATCTGGCTCGGCCCCCCCTTACGGTGAGGGATGAAGCTCGGACTGTCCGGACGGATGAGGTTCAGAAGTTGGTGGCGGTAGTAGTCCGCCACTTTTATCCCGTTTAAAGTGAGTTCCGGCTTTTCCCGGAGCAGGGGAGCGGCTACGAACAGCGTGCGGCAGAATCCTTCCAGTTTGGCCGTGGGCACTTGTCCTTCATTATTAGGATAAGTCTTGTCGAGCTGTTTGGGGAAATACATCGGGTCGTCCAATGTGCGGATGTAAGTGAAAGCCCCGCTTAACAAGTATTCGGCTGCGTCAATCCAGCTTTGACGTGTCATGCCGGTGTAAGGACTGAGTTTGTAGTCGGGACTGGGGATGGTAAATGTCTGTTGGATGGTATGCGTCGGAGTGGCGACTTGTCCCATGGCGTTGAGCGGCCCTGCCAATGCGGCGGCCAGAATCACGGTTTTTAAATATTGCTTTTTCATTCAGGTTTTGTTTGATTGGTTTTTCTTTCCGGTCAAAGGTACAAAAAACTTTGCTTTCGATTCCCATGAAGATTGAAAATGTTTCTTGAAAAGATAAAATATGTTATATAACATGTTTTTTAGAGCAAGAAATTTGCAGAACCGCCAAAAGGTTGTACCTTTGTACTGTGTTTTTCATAGTATTAGATTTAAGGTTAACAAAGGTTGGGCTCAGCGGAGCCCTTTTTTTATGTCCTTCCGGGAGGAAGATATGGAGGATGCCGTGAAAAAATAAAAGGAAATGCCCTCTTTTTGCGATAGTTTTTTATAACTTTGTCCCCGTCATGATTAAAACACAAATGGAAATGTATTTGCATGAAGAATTAGAAACTTTGACGCGGACGGAAATCGAGGCGTTGCAATTCGAGCGTTTGCTCCGTACGGTCCGTCGTTGTATGAAATCTCCTTTTTATCAGAAACGGTTTGCCGAGGCTCATTTGTCTCCAGAAGACATACGTTCGTTGGACGACTTGCGTAAGATTCCTTTTACTACGAAACAGGATTTGCGCGACAATTACCCGTTCGGGCTTGCCGCGGTGCCGATGAGCGAAGTGGTGCGCCTGCATTCCTCCAGTGGCACGACGGGCACCCCTACGGTCATCCTGCACACGCAGAAGGATTTGGACGAGTGGGCCAATGCCGTGGCGCGTTGCTTGTACATGGTCGGCCTGAGGCGGGGCGATGTCTTTCAGAACTCGTCGGGGTACGGTATGTTTACGGGCGGACTGGGCTTCCAATACGGAGCCGAACGCCTCGGTATGCTGACGGTGCCGGCGGCTGCGGGCAATACCAAGCGGCAGATTAAGTTTATTACGGATTTCGGTACGACGGCCTTGCATGCCATCCCCAGTTACGCCAGCCGTATCCATGAGGTGATGGAGGAAATGGGAATAGACCCTGTGCGCGACACGAAGCTCCGTACTCTGGTTATCGGGGCGGAACCGCATTCGGAGGAACAAAGGCGCAAAATCGAGAAGATGTTGGGCGTGAAAGCTTATAACTCATTCGGCATGTCCGAGATGTGTGGGCCGGGGGTGGCCTTCGAGTGTACGGAACAGAACGGGATGCACATTTGGGAAGATTATTATATCGTGGAGATTGTGGATCCGCAGACGTTGGAACCCGTGCCCGACGGCGAGGTAGGCGAACTGGTGCTGACCACCATCAACCGCGAAGCTATGCCGTTGTTGCGCTACCGTACCCGCGATTTGACCCGTATTTTGCCGGGCGACTGTCCGTGCGGACGTCACCACAAGCGGCTCGACCGCATGAAGGGACGGAGCGACGACATGATGATTCTGAAAGGGGTCAACATCTTCCCCATTCAGATTGAGACGATATTGATGCAGTTTGAAGAACTCGGGACGGACTATTTGATAACCCTGACCAACGAAGAGGCCAACGACTTGATGACGGTGGAAGTGGAGTTGAAGGAATTCAGCGACGACTATCCGCGCTTGCAGGCGCTGACCCGTGAAATCACACGCCAACTGAAGGATGAAATCCTTTTGACTCCCGTGGTGAGACTGGTACCCAAGGGAACTTTGCCCAAACAGGAAGGCAAGGCCGTAAGGGTAAGGGATTTACGTAGAACGTTGATATAAAAATGAAAAATATGACAGTACATCAAATATCTATTTTTGTAGAGAACAAGTCGGGTACATTGTTGCGCGTGTTGGATTTGTTCAAAGAAGCCGGTGTCCAGTTGATTGCTTCCACCATATCCGACACCGTGGAATATGGCATCTACCGTATTATCTGTTCCGAACCTACACGGGCATGCGAAGTGTTGCGGGCGGCAGGCATTTCGGCCAGCATGTCGGAAGTGTTTGCCATCACGTTGGACAACCGTCCCGGGCGTGCGGCCGATGCCGTACGTGTGATTACGGGTGAGGGGATAGGCATATCCTATCTTTATTCTTTCCTCTTGGGCGGAAAGGGTATCTTGGTTTTCCGCACAGATGATGCCGCGCGGACGGAAGAAGTTATCCGCGTGCACCAACTCGGCGTATTGGACGATGAGGCTTTGATGGCGCTTGTATGATAAAAGGGACGACATGGAGGGTGTAAAATGTGTGTTGGCTGCGGCATTGATGCTGTTTGCGTCAAATGTTTCCGCAGAAGGAGGAAAGTCGAAGGCCGGTTCTTTCGGGACGGAAGTGCAATTCAACCCTTTCGGGCAAGGTGAAGATGATTATAGTCTTAATGGTTTGAAGTTCCGTTATTTTATGACGGATAGAGATGCTTTACGTTTGAAAATAGGCTTTGGTCTTGAGTCCGTAAAATATGAGGCTGATGAGTCGGGTGACGACTTGGCGAAAGGCCGGGTAGGCGACCTGAGTGTGGATTTAGGATACGAACGTCATTTTAAGATAGCCAAGCGGTTGTCTTTGTATGCGGGGATGCAGGTAGGGGTATATAAACATTTTGCCTCTGCCAAAGCGGAATATACAGAAGATTTGGGCAATGGAAGCCGTACCTATCAGGTCGTGTATGAGAATTGTGTACCGGCGGCTGACGGGAGCATAGGCGAACGGGCTTATGTCGGCATGGCCGCAAGCGTATTTACCGGCCTGGACTTTTATGTGTACAAGGGGCTTTATCTTGGTACAGAAGTCGGTATCTATGTCATGTCGACTAAAACAAACCAGACGGAACTTAAGTATTCTGACAGAAAAGAAAAAGGTACAGATACTTACCGTGCTACCGTTTGTAATGCAATTAAGCCGATGTTACGGCTTGGATGGACTTTCTGACCGTCTGTGATTTCCGTCCCGTCGGGTCTTTTCCATGGCGGGGCTTATATCTGCCAGTGGTTCCGTGCAATGCGGTACATGCGTTGTCGGTTGGGGACGGTCTGCATGTCCTCGTCTACGATGCAAAGGTCGGACAAGGCGTATGTGTCTTCCGCCTCATCGGTACGTAACGTATCGGAGAGGCGGAAGATATGGTTTCGGGCATCCACGATTTTGATGCCCTCCTGACAGTATATGGGGTCTGTTACCCGTTTGATTTCGTTTGCTACGAAGCGGTAAAGTGCCTCTACGAATTCGTTGATTTCTTCTTGCATGGTCGTAAGTGTCGGTTTGTTGTTCCCGGGCAGTTTCCTGAGCCGTGGTACACGGTTCGTGGTCGAGGGTTCCGTTATGTCCCAAGGCCACAAGGCCACGGCCGTTTAGACTATGAGACATGCAAATGTAGCAATTTATATCGTATGGCAGTGCGGTAAGGGACGGATTTTTGCAAAATAGGGTCGTTGGGGAGTGGATACGGGGGCGGTCGGAATGGAAAATATCATATTGTCAAAAAGTCAAAACGGGTTTCGCGAGAATCCGTTATTTGCAGCCGGGGACGGAAGGCGATGTAAATACGCGATTCTCGTATGTCAGCGAGAGGACAAATTGTAAGCCGTACGAGGAAAAAGTGCGTCTCAGGGCATGCCTGTGGGCGTGTGCTCCGCAAGCCGGTGGAGGCCGCGTAAGCATGTCTGGGAGCATGTATGACATTCTGTCATCCGTTTTCGGGAGGCGTGTACGTTCCGGATAGAGAAAAAAATAGAGTCCTATACCGGATTTTTCAAAATTTTCATGTGTTTGGGGGGCCGACATGTAGATGGCTCCGTGTCGGTATGAGGACATTAACATTTTTTTCTCAAACAAACGATTTTTCGTTTGGCGCAGAAAAAATCGCATTCGACCGTAGGATATTGCCGGAATCAGGCCGGGGAATCGACCGTTTGGACCTGAAAAAACGTCCCGTTTGCTTTGGACGGGACGTTTTCTTCAAGGGATTTTCCGGTGGAAAGCTTTCTTTTTGTCAGCTTATCCGTCTTATGTCTTGTCACTCTGTCGGATTCGCGGATTTCCATGAGAGAGGTTGACCGTCAGGGGATACCCCTTCGGCTTCAATGGAAAGCGAGGATGCTTTGCCGTTGTTGTAGAAGCGTAGCGTGGCCTCTCCTTGTGCGTCGAACTTCACGTCGGGATTCCAATACAGTGTACGGCGATAGTCTGCAGTGCCAGGCAGGGGGCGTCGGCTATAGTCCGGATGGTAGAAGTCCTTGCACACGGAGTAGCCCGTCATGAGGTAGCGGCGGTCGCGGAAGGTGTATTGCCGCGCCTCGCCCGGAAAGAGGCGATAGTCCACCACCACGTCGGGTTGGTCCGTGCCGCTGTACTTCCAACTGTTTTCCTCGCGCGGGGAATAGTCGGTGTAGATGTAGAGCTTGTCCAGATTGTAGAGCTTGTGGTATTTGCGGCGCACGGCTTCCGTCTGGTTGGTGATGGCCACTCCCACGGGCAACGCCCTGTCCTTGTGGTTGAGCGGCAGGCTGTCGTAGCGTTCCTGTATGAAGTAGTGGCGGGACTGGTTCATGTCGCCGATGTAGACCGTGCAGACTTGTTTGGTGAAAGTGCGCCAGTCATACATGCCGCAGTTCAGGCCGTAGTCGGCGGCCAGATTGAACGCCTCGTAAGCATCCACCACGAGCGTGGGTTTCTTCAGGTTGAGCTTGCGCAGGCCGCCGCGCTTGTTGCGTACGGTCACGGCCGCCATCATGCGTGTGCCCGAAACTAGGCTGTCCGGCAAGAGCGAGGCGTCTTCCATGTTCTCGAATACGGCATCATGATAATAACTGTATGGCTTGGGAAAGACGGGGTAGAAGCGGTCTTGCTTCACATAATAGTCCGGATAGGCTTCTTCGTCGTGAAACTCCTTGTAGTTCCGTTTTTCCTTCCGCTTGTTGAACTTGGTGGAGTCCGTGGCTGTCAGGAAGAGGCTGCAATCGCCATGCAGGATGGGGGAGAGCATGGTGAAACGTCCACCCTTGGTGTCCTGCGAGGCTTCCACGATGTCGGTGCCTTGGGCGAAAGTGGCCGTCACGGTCACTTCCTTTTTCATCTTGCCGCTGTAAGTCGTGCCGTAAAGGTCGTCCAACGAAAGCGGCGTGCCGGCTGTGGTGTAGAGGGGAAGCTCTTTTCCCATCCCCGGGATGTAGACAAGTTCGCCATAGTCGGCTTCGGGCAGGAGCGAGTAGGTGGGATGCACGCTGCCAGTCAGGCTCTGCATCCGTTCGGGCATGAAACACAGGCTGAAGGTTTCCGTCCCGGACATCGTGCGCCATTCGTAACGCCGCCATCCCTGCACGAGCATGAGCAGGTCGAGGTCGCGGCGGTGGATGCTGTCGTCGGCCTCGAAATAATATCCCGGGTCTTCCACGAAGCCTTTCAGGTCGCTACAGAGCAGCATTTCGGTGAACATCGTGCCGTTGTCGTAGGTGGTTTCGTCCGTGGCGCGGTCGCGCACGGCGACGGATACCTTGGCCGAGTCCGGCTTGTCCGCATGAAGCTTCAGCCGTACCTCCACGGGGGCGAAGGGGGCGTATTCCTTTTCTATCCCCTTTGCAGCCAACAGTTGTGCAGGGCTGCCGCCATGGCGGACGAAGTACAGGCGGTCGGCCAGAATGCGGCCCTGCCCGTCGAAGAGGGTCAGTTGGTTCACCCCTTCCGGCAGGCTGTCGGCACAAAGGCAGGCCGTGGCACATCCCTGTCCGTCGGGCGACAATGCCTGAATTTGTTGCGACGCGCCGCCGTGCAGGACTTGCAGGCCTACTTTCTCTCCGGTCTGTCCGGCGGTTTGTATCCGGACGCGTATCCGGTTGCCCTCTTGCGTGACGCGCAATGCGCATCCCGTCTCCTCCGGTTCGGGGAGTTCCGCTTCGTATTCGTATCCGCCGTGGCTGAACACGGCCTTGTAGCCTCCTTCGGCCTCTATCTGGGGCAGGACGAACGTGCCCCGGTGCACGGTACGGGCGTGCGCCACGGCCTGTTTTTTGCGGTCGTATATCGTGAGTTCGGCTTCGGCGTGCTGCCCGTCTTCGTCGTTCAGTTCGAAGGCCACGTGTCCGGGCAGTCCGGCCACGAGCGTGCCCCCTTCGGGATAGAACTTCAGGTCCATGTCCGGTTTGCCTTTCCGTGCGCGGAAGTACCGCCGCAGGGGGCGGAGCGTCATGTCCTTCCGGTAGTCGCCGGGAGCGGACGGGCGGTCGAACACGGGGAACACGCGCGAGTAGAGTTTGTCGTAGTCGCGGAAGAAGTCTTTGGCCATCTTTTCATTGTAGAACATCTCCTCGGTGTACGGGGAATGGGGATGCTCATAACGGCCGAAGTTCAGCATCCAACGCGTATAGGCGCGTAGTTCGTAGTATCCGGCGTACAGGGAGTCGGTGAGCAGAAAAGCACCGTGCGCCGTACCGTCCGGCATTTCCAGTTGCTGGCGTTCCACGAGGTAGCCGTCCGGCGTGAGCAACTCCACGTAGAGGATGCGGCTCAGGTCGGTGGGCTTGCCGTTGTCGCTGCGTGTGACATAGCCTTTGTACCAGATGGTGTCGCCCAAGAAATAGCAGGTGTTGTCGATGTGCAAGTACACTTTCTCTTGCGGCAGCGTCTCGCCGAAAACCCCTACGCGGTAGGCGAGGGTGTCGATGCCCGGCGAGGCGGTCGGGTTTTGCGCCTGCGAAGGCGGGCAAAGGATGAAAAAGGCATTCAGCCAAAGTAATATTCTTTTCATGATGTTTTCCTTTTGGGCTTTGTCTTGCAAAGCCGTGGGTTCAAACCAGTGTACAAATGTAACGATTTTCCGGTGATGGGGGGAAGATAGGAAAAGGATTTTTCTGAGGCAAATGCAAATACAGCCGCAAACCCATAAAAAAAGGATTGCGGCTGTATGGAATAAGTGAAAGACGCGGATTACTTCACCGGCATCTTGTCGATGCGGTTCTGGTGTCGTCCGCCTTCAAAGTCGGTGGCGAAGAATTCGTCCATGATTCTCCGCGCCATGTCCGTGTCGATGAAACGTCCCGGCATGACCAGCACATTGGCATCGTTGTGCTGGCGGCACAGATGGGCGATTTCCGGAATCCAACTCAAGCCTGCGCGTATGCCTTGGTGCTTGTTCAGCGTCATGCTGATGCCTTCGCCGCTGCCGCAGATGGCTATGCCCGGATAGCATTCCCCGCCTTCTACGGCTTGAGCCAAGGGATGGGCATAGTCGGCATAGTCGCAACTGGCTTCGGAATCCGTGCCGAAATCCTTATAGGCATAGCCTTTTTCGGCGAGGTATTCCTTCACGAACTGCTTGAGTGCGTATCCTGCGTGGTCTGAGGCCAGACCGACAGTCTTCACTTCCATCATCAGAGCATTTCTTTGACTTGGTTGTACACGTTCTGCGCCGTGAAGCCGAGTTTCTCGTCGAGCACCTTGTAGGGAGCCGAGAAACCGAAGCTTTCCAAGCCGAACACCTTGCCGTTGGCACCTACCAGACCTTGGAGGTTGACGGGCAGGCCGGCGGTGAGGCCGAATATCTTGGCTCCGGCGGGCAGGATTTCTTCCTGATAGCACGGACACTGGCTGCGGAACAAGCCTTCTGACGGGCAGCTCACGATGCGTACTTTCACGCCATCGGCACGCAGCAGGGCGGCACCGGCCACGAGTGTGGAAACTTCGGAACCTGAAGCCACGAGGATGACATCCGGGTTCTCGTCGGAACCGGCTACGATGTAAGCACCTTTGGCTGCCTGGCCATAGTCATTTCCTTCCGGCAACATTTCGATGTTCTGGCGAGAAAGGATAAGGGCAGACGGCGTGTCGGTATTCTCCATGGCGAGCTTCCAGCATGCCGTGGTCTCTTCTGCGTCAGCAGGACGGAGCACGAGGAGGGAGTTCTGGCCGTGATGGTTTTTCAGTTTCTCCATCAAGCGGATTTGGGCCTCCTGTTCAACCGGTTCGTGGGTCGGGCCGTCTTCGCCTACACGGAATGCGTCGTGTGTCCAAATGAACTTGACCGGAATCTGCATCAGGGCTGCCATACGTACGGCCGGTTTCATGTAGTCGGAGAAAACGAAAAACGTACCGCAGGCTGCGATGACACCGCCGTGGAGCATCATACCGATGCAGCAGCAAGCCATGGTCAACTCGGCTACACCGGCTTGGAAGAACGCACCGCTGAAATCACCGGAGGTGAAAGCATGGGTCTTCTTCAGGAAGCCGTCTGTCTTGTCTGAATTGGAAAGGTCGGCCGAAGCGCAAATCATGTTGGGCACTTGTTCAGCCAATGCGCTCAGTACGGCGGCCGAGGCGTTACGGGTAGCGTCGCCTGTTTTCTGTTTGATGGCCGTCCAGTCCACCTTGGGGGCTGCGCCGCTGAACCATTCAGCCTGTTGTGCGGCCTTTTCGGGATGGGCGGAAGCCCATGCCTTTTCTTCTTCCACGCGGGCGGCCACGATACCTTTCAGTTCTTCGGCACGTTTGGCGTAAAGTTCCTTCACATCGTCGAAAATCACGAACGGATTTTCCGGATCCGCACCGAGGTTCACCATGGTGTTTTTATAAGCGTCTCCGCCGAGGGGAGCACCGTGCGTCTTGCAGTTATGCTCGTATGAAGAGTTGTCGTCCTTGCGGGCACCCTTACCCATGATACACTTGCCGATAATCAACGTAGGACGTTGGTTTTCTGCCTTGGCTGCATTCAACGCCTCGCGAATCTGTTCGCAGTCGTTACCGTCGATTTCAATGACGTTCCAGTTCCATGCACGGTATTTCATGGCCGTGTCTTCGGTCGTTACGTCCTTGGTCTCGGTAGAAAGCTGGATGTCGTTGGAGTCGTAGAACATCACCAGGTTGTCCAGACCGAGGCAGCCTGCAATACGGCCCGCGCCTTGGGAGATTTCTTCCTGGATGCCTCCGTCGGAAATATATGCGTAGATGGTCTCTTTGGCAAAAGTAGGATTGCCGGTACGTGCGGTCAAGAACTTGGCTGCGATGGCGGCACCTACGGCGAACACGTGTCCCTGTCCCAACGGACCGGAAGTGTTTTCAATGCCACGCATTACGTCTACTTCGGGATGGCCCGGAGTGGGAGAGCCCCACTGGCGCAACTGTTTCAGCTCGTCCAATGTGAACTTGCCGATGAGGGCCAACTGGGAATAGAGCATGGGAGCCATGTGTCCGGGGTCGAGGAAGAAGCGGTCGCGTCCTTCCCATTTCGGGTTAGCCGGGTCGTACTGCAAGAATTCAGAGTACAATACATTGATGAAGTCGGCACCACCCATCGCACCGCCCGGGTGGCCGGATTTGGCTTTTTCAACCATGGACGCAGCCAAGATACGGATGTTGTCGGCTGCGTGGTTCATTACTTGTTTACTATTCATATTCATTAAATTTTAAATTGAATCCATACTTAAACAGTTTTAAAGCCTGTCTTTTGTATTTTATAAGGACAAAGATAATGGTTTTCTTCCGAATATTTATCTTTTGAACCGGACGGCTGCTTCTTCAATGGGAAGTCCGGCCTTATAGTTTTCAATATATTTGTTGAAGCCTTCCACGTCCTCTGCTGTGGGTGAAACCTCTACGCCTGCATCACCGGCAAAGACATGTTCATCCAAGAAGTCTGCCAGTGATTGTTTCTTTTCGTTGTTTACAAGGTAGGAACCCAATAGGGCGATACCCCATGCACCGCCTTCTCCGGCTGTTTCCATGACAGATATCGGAGAATTTATGGCTGCTGCCAAAACCCGTTGGCCTACTCCCTTGGTACGGAACAAGCCCCCGTGGCCGGTAATCCGGTCCACTCTGATTTTTTCCTCGTTGAAAAGGATATCATTTCCTATTTTAAGAACACCGACAGAAGCATACAAATGGGCTCTCATGAAGTTGGCTAGATTGAACTTGTCATTGGCTGAACGCACGAACAAAGGTCTGCCTTCGGCAAGTCCAGTGACGGGTTCTCCGGAGAAATAATTGTATGATACGAGTCCTCCGCAATCCGCATGACCTGTAAGTGCGTGGTTGTAAAGCTTGCCGTATATGTCGTCCATATCGACGGGCTGACCCTGAAGTTCTTGGAACTCCTTGAAAAGGTTGACCCATGCGTTGAGGTCGGAAGTACAGTTGTTACAGTGTACCATGGCGACGAGGCTTCCGTCCGGCGTGGTGACCATGTCTATCATCTCGTAAGGTTTGGACAGTTCCTTTTCCAATACGATCATGGAGAACGAAGAAGTTCCGGCCGAAACATTTCCGGTACGTTGTTTGACGGCATTAGTGGCCACCATACCGGTTCCCGCGTCACCCTCTGGGGGACAAAGCGGTATGCCTGCTTTCAAGTTGCCGGATACGTCCAGTCTTTTGACCCCTTCAGGAGTAAGGCAACCTGCATTTTCTCCGGCATTCAATACTTTGGGGAGAATGTCTTCCAGTTTCCATGAATATCCTTTGGGGGCAACCAGTTTGTCGAATTTAGCTACCATTTCAGCCGAATAGTTCTTGGTGGCCGGGTCGATGGGAAGCATGCCGGATGCATCGCCAATACCCAATACCTTTTCACCCGTAAGTTGCCAATGTACGTAACCTGCAAGTGTAGTCAGGAAATCTATTTCGTTGACATGTTTTTCGTTGTTCAGTATGGCCTGATATAAATGAGAGATGCTCCATCTGAGAGGGATGTTGTAGACAAAAAGCTCGGATAGAGCTGCAGCGGCTTGCCCGGGGTTGGTGTTTCTCCAAGTACGGAAAGGAACCAGAATCTCTTCATTCTTATCAAATGCCATGTAGCCGTGCATCATAGCGCTGACGCCAATGGCTGCCAAGGTCTCTATCTCTGTGTCATATAGCTTTTTTACATTGGCACGGAGATCGGCATAACAATCTTGCAGTCCATACCATATTTCTTCTATACTGTATGTCCAAAGGCCATCTACCAACTGGTTTTCCCAAGTATGACTTCCTTGGGCGATAGGGTGGTTCTCAGGGTCGATCAGGACCGCCTTGATTCGTGTAGAACCGAATTCTATACCCAGGATAGCTTTTCCGGTTTCGATGGTTGACTTAGCATCTGTTTTCATATTTAACCCTATAAATTAAAGTATAACAATAATAAATGAATAAATTAAAAGTGCTGCAAACGATTGCTCGCCGAGCACTTTTAATTTTAAATCCTTTGCTGGTATGCTATTAGCAAAGTGCTTTGTTCAGCATATAATACACTTCGTTCATGCGGAGCTCCTTCTTGAACTCGCTGATGGTGGTGTCTTTGTTGATGTGTACCATTTCGATACCGGAGATTTCGGCGTAGTCTTCCCAATATTCGGCTGTCAAGTCGTATGAGAAGCAAGAATGGTGTGTACCACCGGCCAAAATCCAGGCACCTGCGCCGATTTCGAAGTTCGGCATGGGTTTCCACAATGCGGAAGCTACAGGGAGCTTGGGCAGAGGTTTCGGTTCGATACATTCTACGTCGTTTACAATGAGGCGGAAACGGTTGCCCAAATCCACTACGGTGGCAGTACATCCTGTACCTACCTTAGACGTGAAGACCAAGCGGGCTGTCTGGCTCTTGCGAATACCAATGCCGAGGAAGTGTACTTCCAAACGAGGCTTTTGAGCTGCAATGAGCGGACAAACCTCCAACATGTGTGCTTGCAGGATAGAACTGTTCTCTCCATTGAAATTCAACGTGTAGTCCTCCAAGAATGAGCAACCTGTAGGCAAACCTTGGTTCATTACCCATACCGTACGGTAGAGAGCGGCAGATTTCCAGTCGCCTTCGGCACCGAAACCATAACCATCGGCCATCAAACGTTGTGAAGCCAAGCCGGGAATCTGGTCGAAATGACTGCCGTCTGTTTGTCCCAAGTCATCGAAGTTTGTTGTGAAACCTTTGGCTCCTTTGGCTTTCAAGATGGCTCGCAGGGCGAGTTCAGCCTTAGCTGAGTTCCACACCTTTTGATAAGCTTCTGTGGTCTTGTCTTCCAATGCGGCATCGTGGTCATATTCATTAAAATAGGTTTTCACTAAAGCTTCTACATCGGCATCTTTTACTTCCGCATGATATTGCATCAGTTCGCTAACCGGACAGTAGTCTACATGATAGCCCATACGCTGTTCTGCTTCGACTTTATCCCCATCTGTTACGGCTACATTGTTCATCTGATCGCCGAAACGGATAATCAACATGTCTTGTGCATCAGCCCATGCGGCACAAACACGCATCCATACGGCAATCTTGTGCTGGGTGTCCTCATCTTGCCAATAACCTACAACTACTTTACGGCGGATACGCATACGGGTACAGATGTGTCCGAATTCGCGGTCGCCGTGAGCGGATTGGTTCAAGTTCATAAAGTCCATATCCATGGTATTCCAAGGTATCTCTTTGTTGAACTGAGTGTGGAGGTGGAGCAACGGCTTTTTCAGTTGTTGCAAACCGTGTATCCACATTTTAGCCGGTGAGAACGTGTGCATCCACGTGATTACGCCAATGCACTTTTCGTCATTGTTGGCTGCTTTGAATACGGCTTCCACTTCTTTGGATGAATTGGCCGTTCCTTTATATACGACTTTAACGGGGAGTTTGCCGGAGGCATTCAAACCGTTAACCATTTGAGTGGAGTGACCGTCGACTGCTACTACTGCGTCACCACCGTACAGAAGCTGTGCTCCCGTAACAAACCATACTTCATATTGATCAAATGCGTTCATGATAAAAATTTTAAATTGTTAAAGATTTGTTAGTTAATATACTTTGTTTATTTCTTTTTCTGTCCGTAGTAGGCGTTCGGTCCGTGTTTACGGTTATAATGCTTCTCGATGAGCAGCGGATTCATTGTGGTTTCGGGGTTTACCATAAAGGACACGAAAGCCATTTTGGCACACTGCTCCATCACTTTGGCATTGTAAACTGCATTGGCAGGACTCGTACCCCAACTGAACGGACCGTGATTCTTTACCAATACACCCGGTGTGTGGTCGGGGTTAATCCCTTCAAACCGTTTAACGATGACATTGCCGGTTTCCAACTCGTATTGTCCTTCTACTTCTGCCTTTGTCATGTCGGAGGTGCAGGGGATAGCTTCGTGGAAATAATCGGCGTGTGTTGTCCCGATATTGGGGATGTTTTTGCCGGCCTGAGCCCATGCGGTAGCATAAGTGGAGTGGGTGTGGACCACTCCTTGAATGTTCGGGAAAGCTTTGTAGAGGACAAGATGTGTCGGTGTGTCGGATGAAGGATTCAATTCTCCTTCTACCACTTTACCGCTTTCCAAATCTACCACAACCATATCCGAGGCTTTCATCGTATCATAGTCCACGCCGCTCGGTTTGATGACTACGAGTCCCTTTTCACGGTCTATGCCTGATACATTACCCCATGTGAAGATAACCAAACCTTGTTTCACTAAATCAAGATTGGCTTGATATACCTTTTCTTTGAGTTCTTCTAACATAGTTCATAATTTAAATTTAGGGGCTTTACGGTAAGCGTTCTCGTTGAACTTATATAAAGCGGCTCCCCGTTTTGACCCTGTTTTATCAATCTTATCTGTTTTTTCGATATAGTTCAAGTCTGCAACCCGTTTGCGGAAATTCCGTTTATCTAAAGGTTCTCCGTAAATGGCTTCGTACAAGCTTTGTAGTTGGAACAGAGTGAACAGGCTTGGCAAAAGGTTGAAACCGATGGGTTCGGAAGAGGCTTTCTTTTGCAACATAATTCGGGCTTGTTTTACCATTTGGGGATGGTCGAAAACAAGTGGTGGAATTTCGTTGATTTCCGCCCAATGCGCATTATGTTGCTGTACCAGATTCCGGTCATATTCATTGATGTTGATTAATGCATAATATGCCACGGATATTACTCTTTCTCCTGGGTCACGGTCTACTTCCCCGAACGTTCCGACCTGTTCCATATATACGTTTTCGAGGCCGGTCAGTTCCGCCAAAACTCTTTTGGCTGCATCGTCTACGCTTTCACCGTCTTGTACGAATCCACCCATTAAGGACCAACTTCCCTTTGCCGGTTCGAAATTCCGCTTGAGCAAGAGCAGTTTTAAACTGCCCTTGTCAAAGCCGAATATGATGCAATCTACGGAAACGTAGAATTGAGGGTTTATATTATAATAGGTGGTCATTTCCTTTTTATATTATCACCAGAAATAAGCATAGAACAATCCGCACAGAACAACAACTCCCAATGTCGCAATGACATCCCATTTGTTCCAGCTCTCTCGGATGCTCTTTTTATAATCGGTTGTAAACGTAATGGCTTCGATTTGTTTTGCCGTCGGTTTCGGTGTGAAGCATGAAACTATGAACATGAATACAATGAGGAACACCAACAACCAAACTTCGAATACCAACCAGTTGGTTTGCCAGAACCAAGTTGTATTTTCCCAGAAAGCTCCGGTCATTACGTCTTTTCCCGTATTGGTCATTACATTGGTAGCCAAACGTACCATACCGATAAGGAATCCTACAATCATACCCCATTCACCGGCTTTCGGAGTAATCTTCTTAGAGAAAATACCGAGGAAGAAGACAGCTACCATTGCCGGAGCAAGCAACGACTGAATACCTTGCAAATAATCGTACAAGCTACCCAAGCTCATCATAACAGGAATCCATGCCATACCGAGGATGACTACAACTACGGTGGCGATACGTCCTACCATGACATAAGTGGCTTCACTCTTGCCTGGACGAAGAGGCTTGTAAAAGTCTTCGGTGAACAATGTGGCACATGAATTGAAGAAAGCAGCTAAAGAGGCAACCAAAGCGCAAATGAAACCGATGGTCACAATTCCTTTTACACCTGCCGGTAATACGTCTTTTACCATCACAGCAAAAGCCGCATCGGTATTTGACATGTCAAATTCACCTTTTGCCGCCAAAGCTGCTGCTACCATACCCGGAATAAGGAACATGAATACCGGTAAGATTTTAAAATAACCGGCAGCGATTGTACCACGACGAGCACGTTTCATTACCACTCTGTTGTCTTCTCCTTTGGTCTGTCCGAGAACACGTTGTACAATGTGCTGGTCTGTACACCAATACCAGAAGCCAATAATTGAAGCCCCGATAAATACGACAAAACCGGGATACTCTTGGTACATGGGGTCGCCTTCTTCCCAATGGAACATGTGGTTGGCACCGTAAGCATGTCCATCTGCACCTACGTTCATGGCGTTGCGCGCATGATCCATCATTTCTGTCCATCCTGCAGCAATGCTACCGTCCCCTAAAGCAGAGAGGCCGAGGAAAAGTACCAAGAATGAACCGATGATAAGGATTGGAGTTTGAATGGTAGAAAGCGTCATGACTCCTTTCATACCACCCAATACGGTGAAGATACCTGTAAGTACGATAAGCCCGATAGCTCCATACCAGAATGGCAATCCGAGCAAGAACTCAAAGAAGATACCACCCGTAAAAGCCGTAACACTCACTTTTGTGAGTACGTAAGCTATGAGTGTAATGATAGAAAGCCATGTACCTGTACGTTGGGTATAGCGGAATTTAAGGAAATCGGGCATGGTGATGATTTTGCCCATCTTATTGTTCAATAACTGGTAGAAAGGAACGAAAAGCCATCCTAAGAATAAAATCATCCAACCTTGCATTTCCCAGTGTGCCATGCCCACACCACTTTTAGCACCGGTTCCTGCCAAACCTACTAAGTGTTCCGAACCGATGTTTGCGGCAAATATGGCCGCACCGATAACGTACCAAGGTTCTCCCTTTCCGAACAGATAGTCTTGGCTGTCTGCCCCTTTCATTGCTCGTTTGTCTTTCTGCACAGAACGATAAACTGCCCATGCTACTAAAATGACTCCAACTACCAGGATTGCCCAATCGAGCCAAATAAATTCATTTGAATTCCAATTCATGGTTTTGTTTTTATTTGATTATAGTTAATGATATTTACTTTTCTACTGTAAACTTGAAGATACATTCGCTATGATAAGTTTGCCCGGGTTCCAGTATTACCGAAGGCCATTCCGGTTTATTCGGACTATCGGGGTAGTGCTGGGTTTCGAGACAAACGGAAGCACGCTGGTTGTATACGATTCCTTTCTTTCCACTTAATGTGCCATCCAAGAAGTTTCCGCTGTAGACTTGAATGCCGGGTTCATTCGTATAAACTTCCAATGAGATTCCACTTGTAGGCGAAGTAAGCTTAGCTGCCAATTGGTTGATATCTCCTTGGGTGTTCAATACCCAATTATGGTCATAACCGTTGCCGTTTTTCAGTTGGATAAAATCAAATTTGTCTATATCCTGTCCTACGGCTTTCGGAGTAGTAAAATCCATTGGAGTTTCTTTTACCGTAACGATTTCGCCCGTAGTCATATATGTACTGTCTACAGGAGTATAGTTGTCCGCATTGATATATAAAATATGATCGGTAGCTGGTTGGGACGGATTGCCTGATAAGTTGAAATAAGAATGGTTGGTCATATTGATGACGGTCTTCTTATCTGTGGTTGCATCGTACTTTATGTCCAAGGCATTATCACCGCTTAGGGTATAGGTCACCGTTGCAGTTACAGCTCCTGGGAAGTTTTGGTCTCCGTCAGGAGAATACATCGTCATAGTCAGTGTCGTATCGTTCAACTGTTTTCCCTCATACACTTGATATTGCCATCCTTGAGGCCCTCCATGCAGACAATGGCCAAAATTATTGGTGGGCAATTGAACAGAATCCCCGTCAATAACAATTCTGCCTTTATTTATTCGGTTGGCATAGCGACCTATTGCGGCTCCGAAATCACTGGGTTTGTTAATGTAATCGGCTATACTGTCGAAACCTAACACGACATCGCGTAAGGAATCATTTTTGTCTGGTACCATAATAGATACGATTCGTCCGCCAAAGTTTGTGACACAAACTTCCATTCCATTGGAATTTTTAAGAGTGTACAAGCTTGTCGGTTTGCCTTTTACATCAGCTACGAAGTTCTGCGGATCAAGTCCTGAAACGGTTAAATTACTTTGAGGTTGTTGGCTGCATGAAGCCAAAAGAACTGTGATAAGTCCTACACCTAAGATTGCATTTCTTTCTTTTTTCATGGTGAATGAATTAAAAGATTTAAATTGAATGTAAAGTTACGACTTTATCTCGTATTTCTATTGCAAATATATATGTTTTTAGGCATAAGGTGTATGCCTTACACTTCTTTTTATTCTTTTTCTATGTTATAGTTTATTAAAAAACGTGCAGTCATAGAAAACTATGCTGGATAGGACATCGTTTTATTCAGTTGTGGGTTACGTTAATAAAAAGGGAATCACTACATTGTAATGATTCCCTTTTTCTACATAAATAAGATGCTAAGATTTTGTTTTTAGCAGAGTTTTCTGGAACCGTCTCCTATGACTACATCAATAATGACCGGTTCCTTACCGAATTTTTCTTTGAATTTCGATTTGACTACTTTTACGAAGTTGTCATAAAGTTCATCACTTACAAGATTGATGGTGCAACCTCCGAAACCTCCTCCCATAATACGAGAACCGGTTACGCCTTCTTCTTTTGCTATATCATTCAGGAAGTCCAATTCAGGGCAAGAAACTTCGTATTCTTTGCTCAGACCGTAATGGGTTTCGTACATTTTCTGTCCTACGGTTTCATAGTCGCCTTTCTCTAAAGCATCACAGACAGCCAAGACACGTTCTTTTTCGCCAATGACATATTTAGCTCGCATGAAATCCTCTGCCGATACTTCGTTCTTCACTTCATCCAACATCGCATAGTCTGCATCGCGTAAGCTCTTCACTTCAGGATGGTGCTTGTTGATGACTGCGGCTACGTTTTCGCAACTTCTGCGGCGGTCATTGTAGGGAGAACCTACAAGTTCGTGCTTTACACAAGAGTTTACTAATACCAATTTATAGCCCTTCGGATCAAACGGGAAGTATTCGAATTCACCGCTGCGGCAATCCAAACGCATCAGGCTGCCTGCTTTACCGTGAACAGAAGCGAATTGATCCATGATACCGCAATTGCATCCCAAATATTTATGTTCTGTAGCTTGTCCGACTTTAGCCAATGTCATTTTGTCTATTTTGTTTTCGCCGAACATATCGTTGAGTGCAAAAGCATATACGCTTTCCAGTGCTGCAGAAGAAGACATTCCTGCTCCGAGAGGAACATCGCCTGCAAATGCTGTATTAAAGCCTTCTACGGGAATACCCAATGCCATCATTTCCCGACATACGCCGAAAATGTAGCGGGCCCAACTTGCTTTCGGTCCTTTTTCATCGTCTAAAGAAAACTCTACGTAATCTTTCAAATCGATAGAGTAGGCACGTACGTTTCTTGTTCCATTTACTTTTATTTCAGCAATCATGCCTTGTTGAACAGCACCGGGGAATACAAATCCGTCATTATAATCAGTGTGTTCACCGATGAGGTTGATACGACCCGGAGAAGCATATACAGAACCGGTTGTTCCATCAAAGTGTTCAATGAAACGGCTTCTTACATCATCTATTGTCAATTTCATAATCCATTTATTTTATGAGGTTAATAAAAAGAGATTTTTCTTATCCTTTAAGTCCTACTTTAGAACCTTTCCAGCAGAACCAAATGACATACAGGTAGTAGATGAACATCATGCAGATAGCCATGCCTACACCTGTATGGTCTACTACGACACCCATCAACAAAGGCAGTGTGGCCGCACCGATTACACCCATGTTAATGATACCACTGGCAGCTTTTGTATGCGGACCCAATTCCTGTAAACCGAGGTTGAAGATAAGCGGCCACATCACGGAGTGGAACAAGCCGGCTGCCAACATGGCGTATACGGCCGCCATCCCCGGTAGAACGAATGAAATGCCGACGCATGCCGCACCTCCGAGAAGGCAAACTGTCAACAAATGGCGTGGTTGGTATTTGCTTAATACACCGGCACCAATGAAACGTCCAACCATCATACCGCCCCAGTACAACGGCAGGAAGTCTTCGGCTTTGCCGCCCAAATCAGGCTTGCTGTCGAAATAAGCAGACAACATGGACGGGATACCGATTTCCAATCCCATATACATAAAGATGGCGAAAGCACCGAACCATACGTGGGGGTATTTGAACACGCTCGATTTGTATTCTCGTGTGTCACCATTGTCGGCAGCTTGCTCTTCTTCTTTGATTTCCGGAAGTTTCAAGAAGTAAAGAATGATGCAAAGCAGGAAAGTAAAAATGCCCAATCCCAAGAAAGGAACGGTCACATCATTTCCGCTTAATTGATCTTCCGATTTACCTGCAATAATAAAATAGGTAATAAACATCGGAGCCAATGTCGTGGCTACAGAATTTAAGGCTTGGCTTAACGTCATACGGAATGCACCTTTCTCTGGTGCACCTAATACCATTACGTACGGATTCGCTACGAGTTGCAACATGACGATACCCAATGCCACACAACACATGCTGGCTAAGAAGATATTATAGATGGTCGTCTGGGCGGCATCCAAATTCGTTGAGATACCAAAGTAATTGATTACGAATCCCAATCCGACAACGGCCAAGCCGAGAACCAATGTCATCTTATAACCAATCTTGTTCATCATAAGAGCAAAAGGAATGGACAAAGCATAAGCTCCATAAAAAGCGGAGTTAACAAGTTGTCCCTGGGCTTCTGTCAGGTTGAATACAGTCTTGCAGAATCCAATCATAGAATTGTTCATTGTCGTTACGAAACCGATAAGGAAGCAAACGATAATGACCACCGTGAGAGCGAACGTGTAGTTCGGTTGTGTTTTTTGAGTCATTTGATAATTTGTTTTTTTAAGATTTGTTTGTCTATTATTGTTTCACTTATTTTTCAATTCCGAATTTATAGATTGTTGTTTGGGTATAAGTTTCGCCCGGTTTCAGAACTACAGACGGAAAGTAAGGGCGATTGGGGGAATCGGGGAAATGCTGGGCTTCAAAACAAATTGCGCTTCGACGCGGGAATGTTGCCCCTAACTGTCCCTTGTATCCGTCAGCCCAATTATCCGTATATACTTGAACTCCAGGTTCGGTGGTATAAACTTCCATTGTACGACCGGAAACAGGTTCGTATATTTTAGCTGCAAAACTCAGTTCGCCTACTTCTCTCTTATTGAGTACGAAGCAATGGTCGTAACCGGCTCCATTCCGCGTCTGTTCGTCATCGGCATCTATGCGTTCGCCGATTTCATGCGAGGTTGTGAAATCAAAAGGAGTACCTTTTACAGGTTTGATTTCTCCTGTAGGAATAGAGGTGTTATCAATTGGAATGAAGTAATCGGCATTAATCTGACATTGCAGTTTTTCAATAGTAGGAGTAGGGTTGGCAATACCGGCCAGACTGAAGAAACCGTGATTGGTCATATTGACGATAGTTGTTTTGTCGGTGGTTCCCTTGTATTCGATTACCAATTCATTGTCGTCGGTAAACGAATAAACGACATTCATGTCCAATTTCCCGGGAAAACCTTCTTCGCCGTCTGCGAAGACGTAATGCAGGCGCAATGTCCGTTCGTCCGTTTGCTCTGCGTCCCATACGCGGGCATGACATCCGGTGGGACCACCGTGGAGACTATTCGGACCATTGTTAATCGTCAATGAATACTCTTTTCCTTCTAACGTAAATTTACCTTTACAGATACGATTACCGTAACGGCCTATCAGAGTACTGAGGAATGGCTCCGGACTACTGATGACCTCTTGGATGTTGTCATGTCCTTGAATGACATTTGCCATTTTTCCGTCACGGTCAGGAACCATAATGGAAACCAGTGCTCCTCCGTAATTTGTAATGGCAACTTCACAACCCTTATTGTTTCTCAGAATAAACAAATCTGTTTGTTTGCCCTGAACTTCTGCTTGAAAATCTTCTCTTTTAAGACCACTAATATTTTTTAAACTCATCCGACTTATGATTTAAAGTTAAATTATCGTTATGCAAAATAAGAAAAAAACTTTCTTATTGCAAAAGATTTCGGGGAAAAAGATGATGCAGAAATGAGAAGATTTGCAGATTATGCTTGTTCCGGGTGATAAAAGGCTAAAAAGTCAGCCACAATGAACGTGCTACCTCCTACGAAAATCAGATCCTTTTCCGTAGAAGATTGCCGTGCCGCCTGAAAGGCAGACCTTACGTCGGGCCAGGAAGTTCCTCTTAATCCGGCTTCTTTAGCAAGTGTTTGAAGAGTGTGTTCGTCAAGTGCCCGTTTGACGTTTGCTTTCGTGAAATAATAGGTCGCGCATTGGGGAAGCTGTCGTAGAACGGAATGAATGTCTTTGTCATTTACCATACCTATTACAATGTGGAGCTTATCGGCCTGGACACCTCTCAGTTGGTCGGCAATATAACTTATCCCTCCTGTGTTATGTCCTGTGTCGCAGATTATGGTGGGGGACATTCCGACTTGTTGCCAACGGCCTCGTAGGCCGGTGAGTTTGCAAACTTGCCCGAAGCCGAGCCGGATATGCTCTTGTGCGATAGTATAACCGGCTTTTCGAAGTTCGTCGATAGCCGTGAGTATGGTTGCCGTATTCTTTTCCTGGCAGAGCCCCCCCAGTTCGCCTATAAAACTTCCGTAATGAAGAGTCTCGTACACACGTGTATTGCTTTCCGAACGGGATGAGATGACTTCATGCTCTTCTTCTGCAAATCTTATTGGAGCATTCATCTCCAATGATTTATCCTTGAAGACCTTTTTCGTTTCCTCGGTAGTCTCGCCGATGACCACTGGAACTCCGGGCTTGATGATTCCTGCTTTCTCTCCGGCAATTTTCGTAAGGGTGTCTCCCAGAAATTGCACGTGGTCAAAACTGATATTGGTAATGACGGACAAATCCGGAGTAATGATGTTGGTGCAGTCCAAGCGTCCTCCCATGCCTACTTCGATAACGGCCACATCCACTTCGGCCTTCGCAAAATATTTGAAAGCCAAAGCCGTGGTCAATTCAAAGAAAGAAGGGTGCAGAGGCTCGAAGAAAGAGCGTTCGTCTTCGACAAAAGAAACCACTTCGCATTCCGGTATCATTTTTCCGTTTACCCGTATGCGCTCCCTGAAATCGGTCAGGTGAGGTGACGTATAAAGGCCCACTTTGTAACCTGCGGTTTGAAGTATGGCTGCCAATGTATGGCTGCACGAGCCCTTGCCGTTAGTGCCCCCCACGTGGATGGTTCTGAATTTGCGGTGAGGATGACCAAAATGTTCATCCAACAGCAAAGTGTTGCTTAGTCCTTCTTTGTAAGCTGTTCCTCCTACATTTTGGAACATGGGCACACTGTCGAACAAGTATGTTGTGGCTTCTTTATACGTCATCTCCTTATTTATGGCTTTTATTCAAAATAGCTTTTGAACTTTCTGAATATCTTTTCCTTAATGGAAGGATTCGGAGCGAAGTTGTCACTCTTCTTCATCTCTTCCAACGTCTTCTTTTCGTCTTTGCTCAAAGCTTCCGGAATATACACACTGATATTTACGATAAGGTCTCCTGTGCCGTATCCGTAACCTTGTACGGCAGGCAGCCCCTTGCTTCTCAAGCGTACCACCTTGCCCGGTTGTGTGCCCGGTTCTATTTTGATTTTTACTTTTCCATCGATGGTCGGGATTTCCGCATCGCCGCCCAATGCCGCAGTGGGGACATCCAGAAGTAAATTGTATATCAGATTATTGTCTTCCCGTAAGAGTTCCTTGTGCGGTTCTTCTTCGATATAGACTTGAATGTCTCCCGGGACTCCGTTACGTCGGGCAGCATGGCCTTTTCCCGTGACGGTGACGACCATGCCGTCTCCTACGCCGGCGGGAATTTTCACTTCAATGACTTCTTCGCCGTTGACAACACCTTCCCCTCCGCATTCTTTGCACTTATTCTTTATGATGGTTCCTTCTCCGCCGCATGTGGGGCAAACAGCTTGCGTTTGCATCATGCCGAAGATGCTCTGTTGGGTTTTCACGACAAAACCGTTACCATGGCATGTCGGGCATGTCTCGGTAGCACCGCTGCCTTCAGCTCCGCTCCCGTGGCAATGCGGGCAGGCCACTTTCTTTTTAACCTTGAATTTCTTGGTTACTCCCGTGGCTATTTCCTGAAGCGTCATTCTCACTTTAAGGCGAAGGTCCCCCCCCCTGTATTGGGGTTTCCGGGCTCTGCCGCCTCCACCGAAGCCACCAAATCCGCCATGGCCTCCGAAAATGTCGCCAAACATAGAGAAAATATCATCCATGTTCATTCCTCCGCCTCCGAATCCGCCTGCACCATTTACGCCTTCCGGTCCGAACTGGTCGTAACGGGCACGTTTTTGCGGGTCGCGGAGCACGTCGTATGCTTCTGCTGCTTCCTTGAATTTGGCTTCAGCTTCCTTGTCATCCGGATTGCGGTCGGGATGATATTTGATAGCCATTTTCTTATAAGCCTTTTTTATCTCGTCGTCCGAGGCGTTTTTTGAAACGCCTAACACTTCATAATAGTCACGTTTCGCCATATTTCATTGCGGTTTAAAGTCCTACGGCCACTTGAGAGTGGCGAATCACCTTTTCATTTAAAGTATAGCCTGTTTTGACGCAGTCGATAATTTTACCTTTCATTTCGTCCGAAGGAGCCGGCACTTGGGCTATAGCCTCATGCAAATCCGTATTGAAATCGGCATTTTCGGTCTCTATTTTCTTGACCCCCTGTTCGCCCAAGATTTTCACGAATTTCTGGAATATCAAGTCCACGCCTTCTTTTACGGCAGCCACGTCTTCCATCTTGTCCATATTCTTCAATGCACGTTCCATGTCGTCCAATATGGGAAGTATGGCTGTGATGGTTTTTTCCGCCCCGTTCAAAATCAATTCAGCCTTTTCTTTGATGGTACGTTTGCGGTAATTGTCAAATTCGGCAACCTGACGCAGGTATTTGTCTTGCAGTTCTGCCACTTTGGTTTCTGCAGCAGCCAATTTGTCTTCCACGGACATTTCCTTTGCCGGTTGTTCTTCAGCTTTGTCGCCTTCGTCTGGTTGTGAGGTCGCTACATTATCCAAGGTTTCTTCTTGTTGGGCTTTCAACTCTTCTTCGTTCATATCTTTATTTTTTTCCATGATGCAATATTTTAAAAGGGTATTTAGTCGCTAAATACCCTACAAATAGTTTGCCATTCGGCTTTTGTTTTCCAAAAATATTTTTAATCCCCGTACATTCTTGTTTTAAGTTCCTTGATGTGGTCGCTGGCAATGTACTCGTCGTATTCCATCATCTTGTCGATAATGCCGTTGGGGGTGAGTTCGATGATACGGTTGGCTACGGTTTCGATGAACTCGTGGTCATGGCTGGAGAACAAGATGTTGCCTTTGAACAGCTTCAGGTTGTTGTTGAAAGCCTGGATGCTTTCCAAGTCCAGATGATTTGTCGGAGTGTCCAAAACAAGACAGTTGGCGTTTTTCAACTGCATGCGGGCTATCATACAACGCATCTTCTCTCCTCCCGAAAGCACGTTGACTTTCTTCATTACCTCTTCTCCCGAGAACAGCATTCTTCCGAGGAAGCTCTTGAAGTAAACTTCGTTGCCTTCACCGAACTGGCTCAACCAATCCACAAGGTTCAAATCGCTTTCGAAGAAGCGGGTGTTGTCGAGAGGCAAATATGCCGTAGTAATGGTCACTCCCCATTTGTAGTCGCCTCCTTGTGCTTTACGGTTACCGTTGATGATTTCAAAAAAAGCCGTCATGGCACGCGGGTCGCGGCTCAGGAAAACGATTTTATCTCCTTTTTCCACGGTAAAATTCACGTCATTGAAAAGCACGGTCCCGTCGTCCGTTGTGGCACGTAATCCTTTCACCTCGAGGATTTGGTTGCCCGGCTCGCGATCCATCTGGAAAATGATGCCCGGGTATTTGCGGGTAGAGGGGCGTATTTCCTCTACATTTAATTTTTCCAACATCTTTTTTCGGCTGGTGGTCTGCTTGCTTTTGGCCACGTTGGCAGAGAAGCGCCGGATGAATTCTTCCAATTCCCGCTTCTTTTCTTCGGCCTTGGCCTTTTGGTTTTGAGCTTGTCTCAGAGCCAACTGGCTGGATTCATACCAGAAACTGTAATTACCGGCGAACATCGTCACTTTGCCGAAATCAATATCCACCGTATGGGTACAGACGGCATCCAAGAAGTGACGGTCGTGGCTTACTACCAATACCGTGTGCTCGAAATCGGAAAGGTATGATTCGAGCCATTGCACCGTGTCGAGGTCGAGGTCGTTGGTCGGCTCGTCCAACAGCAGGTTGTCCGGTTCGCCGAAAAGTGCTTTTGCCAACATGATACGTACCTTCTCCTTACCGCTCAGCTCGCCCATCAGTGCGTAATGCTTGTCCTCTTTGATACCCAGGCCGCTCAACAAGGCTGCGGCGTCGCTTTCGGCATTGTATCCGCCCATTTCCGCGAACTTTTCTTCCAGTTCGGCCACTTTAATACCGTCTTCGTCCGAAAAGTCGGCTTTGGCATAAAGCGCATCGCGTTGCTGCATGATGTCCCACAATACGGTGTGTCCCATCAGCACGGTATTCAGCACGGTACAGTCGTCATATTGGAAGTGGTCCTGGCTCAGTACGGAGAGCCTTTCGCCCGGTCCCAGTTCCACACTGCCTTTGGTCGGTTCCAATTCGCCCGATATGGCTTTCAGCAACGTGGACTTCCCGGCTCCGTTAGCCCCGATGACACCGTAAATATTTCCATTGGTGAACTTCATGTTTACATCCTTGTACAGGACTCTTTTCCCGAACTGGATGGCAAGATTCGATACGCTAATCATACTTTAAATTATACCTTGAATTGAATATTTTCGGCAAAGGTACGAAAAATATTTTATTCGTTCATGGTTTCTCCGGTAAACTGCAAGGGGAGTAGGGCTTTGACCGAATCGACCACGTAGGTACCCTCTTCGCCGAACAGCAGGATGCGTACGGGATGTCCGTACCGTTCTTCTACTCCGAGAATGACTTGCCGGCAAGCTCCGCAAGGAGGGATGGGAGCTTTCAAGAAAGCCCCGTGGGCGTATGCGGCAATGGCCAGTTCTTCCACGCTTTTCTCTGGGTAGCGTGCGTTGGCGTAGAACAGTGCCGTGCGTTCTGCGCACAGGCTTGACGGGAAGGCGGCGTTTTCCTGGTTGCTTCCCGTTACAATCCTTCCGTCGGACAGCCGGGCGGCTGCGCCCACACAGAATTTAGAGAAAGGTGCATAGCTCGTCTGTGTGGCCTCCTTGGCCTTGTCTATCAATTCGCGGTCTGCTTCCGATAATTCTTCATAGTCGTATATTCTGACTTTGCTGATAATTTCCTTCTCTTTCATAGGACTGTTTCCTTTTGGTTAATAATGCACAAATATATGTTTTTTTATTCACAACGAAGAAAAAAGAGGTAACTTTGTGTGTGAGAAATCCTTCATGATATTTGAGATATGCGATTGAAAACCGTTTTTCTATCCGTGTTGTTCGGCGTGACGAGCTTTTTGCTGCAGGCACAGGGTGTCAGTCAGCAATACCTTAATTATATAGAAAGATACAAGGGAATGGCTATAGACCAGATGTTACGTTATAAGATTCCGGCCAGCATCACATTGGCACAAGGATTGTTGGAAAGCGGAGCCGGGACAAGTACATTGGCGCGGAAAGCCAACAATCATTTCGGCATCAAATGCGGACGGGCCTGGAAGGGCCCCTACGTCTTACAGGACGATGACGAACGTAATGAAAAGTTTCGTAAATACAGGAGCGTGGAAGAGTCGTACGAAGACCATTCACGTTTTCTGCAACAAGCACGTTATTCTTCGTTGTTCGACCTTTCTCCGAAAGATTATAAAGGTTGGGCGCGTGGTTTGAAACGTTGTGGCTATGCCACGAATCCGCGTTACGCTTCCTTGCTGATAGATTTGATAGAACGGTACGACTTAGACCAATACGACAAGTACAAATCATCGAAGTTGCATTTTGATTATAGCAGCATAGACCGTCAACTGAACAGTGAGTCGTTGCCGTCCCATCTGGTGTACCGCAATAATGAGAATTATTATATTATTGCACGCGCCGGGGATACGTTTGATTTGTTGGCGGAAGAAACCGGCGTGTCGGCACGCGACATCCGGAAGTTCAATGAATTGCCGAAAGGGTATCGAATCCAGGCCGGCGATGTATTGTATCTGGAACGGAAGCGGAAAAAGGCCGCCAAGAAATACAAGGATGTGCCTCACGTGGTGAAGGCCGGTGAGTCGATGTATAATATTGCGCAACGCTACGGGATACGTTTGGAGAGTCTGTATGATATGAATAATTTGCCGGCAGATTATGCCATTCAAGTAAATGACCGTTTGCGTGTACGTTAAAAAAGGAGGTCAGAATGAAACAGAAAGGTCTTTGTCGGGCTTTATTGCTCATTTTGTTTGCGACCTGCGCGGTTGCAGGACAGGCGCAGGAGGTCTTGCGCTCGGATTCGGTGACGGGTGTGGATGCCGGAAAGGAGAGCCTGAAGATACAGCCGTCGGCATCGGAAGTGACGCCGGAGAAGGTCGGCGCGCGGTTGGCTTTGACGGACACGTTGGTGACCGATACAGCACAATGGACTTTTCGCCCCTCGCTTCCTCCATTGTACCGGAACGGTACCGTAGCTTATTTCCCGGCAAGTTATTATGGTGGATATTGGGGCTTATGGGAACTGCATGAAGGTTTCAATGCCTGTCTGGACATGAGCGTGTCGGCCTCGTTCGGCAAGAACCGTTTTCCCGGGGTGGGATTCGGGACCGGAATCTCTGCCATGTACGTGCGTAGCCTCACCGACCGGTTGGTGCTGTCTGTGGGAGGCTTTTACGACCGCTTGTCTTGGAACGGCTTGAATGAGAACCGTTTCGGAATCAATTTGCTGGCCGGTTATCAGTTGACCGACAGGGTGAGTTTGTACGCATACGGCAGCAAAGCTTTTTTCCCGATGCAAGGTCGTCAGCCGTGGATTCCTCCGATGCCGTGGATGAACAATTTCAGCAGTCGGTTTGGAGGAATGGTGCATTTCAAGGTCTCCGATGCCGTGTCTGTTTCGCTCAGTGTGGAAGAGACCAGTTGGAAACGTTGACGGGCAAAAGGCGATAGGAAGCCATAAGGCTTGGCGGTCGTACCTGTGGCCGACTCCCGAAAAACATATACATCCGTGCGGTTCCCGTCAAGGGGAGCGCACGGATGTTTTGTTTGGACAAAATGTTGTTTAAAGCCCGTTTTGAAGTATTAAAAAGAAAGCAAAAAGGATGTTTCTGTTACGACTGCCTTTTACGAAAAGTCTTTGTTAAGGGGGCTTGACGGTGGTTTTGGATACATTTTTTATGTTTCGGGGCTTGTTTTTCACGCATCTAAAGCAAAATTAGGAAACACTTTCAGCCGAACGATTTTTCGTTCGGCTGAAAAAACATTTTTTTTCTCCGCATGTCGTGGGAGAGGCGTCTGCATGTTGTCGGAAAGTTCTACGCAGACGGTGGCACGGCGGTCGGCAAATGCCCCGTTTTTACGCTATTTGGGGCGGAAAGGGACGCTGAACCGGAATGCCTTCTTGCGAGGCGGAACGCCTCGGATGCTTACGTGTTCCGTATTGCCTTGCGTCGGGCGTGGACTTTCATACGGCATTATGAAAGCAGGAATGCGGGGCAGGCTGGCATTCTGTACTTTTCCCGATGCGCGAGAATCGCGTATTTGCGACGGCGGCGGGGGAAGGGTATGAATAGGCGAGCCACGAGGAGGCGGGATTGTCATATTGACACTCGGAATACCGACAGGCACCATTCGGGACTTAGCATGTCAAGTGTGGGAGTGTTGATGGCTTTAGGCGGTTTGGTCTAAATAATATAAAGGTATAGGGATATTTATAAGGTTTTACAGTCGGAAAGTGATTTTTTTATCGTACTTTTGTATGATAAATCTGTGAAAGAAAGAATGCGAAGAAAGATAAGACGGAATTGGATTGTCCCTGAAGGAGCCGAACTGACGGATTTGGACCGTAAGATTTTGGCTTTTCAGGAAGAAGGCTGTTTGGTGCCTTCGCGTAAATTGATTAAGACTCCTGAACAAATAGAGGGGATTCGTAGGAGCGGTGTGGTAAATACCGGGGTGTTGGACCTTGTGGCCCAAGAGATACATGCCGGAATGACTACACTTGAGATAGACGAGATGGTATATGATTATACGGTAAGCCACGGGGCCATTCCTGCTCCTCTGAATTATGAAGGTTTTCCGAAAAGTGTATGTACTTCCATTAACGAGGTGGTCTGTCACGGCATTCCTAATGAATTCGACGTATTGGAGGAAGGAGATATTATCAATGTGGACGTTTCCACCATATTGGACGGATATTACAGCGATGCTTCGCGTATGTTTGTCATCGGGCAGACCACACCCGAGAAGCAGAAATTGGTAGACGTCGCGCGAGAGTGCCTGGAGATTGGCATGAAAGCTGCCCGTCCGTTCGGCTTTGTGGGGGATATAGGAAATGCCATCGAAAAGCATGCCAGGAAGAACGGTTTCAGCATCGTGCGCGATTTGTGCGGCCATGGGGTGGGACTGGAGTTCCATGAAGAGCCGGATGTGGAGCATTTCGGCCGGAAGGGAACGGGGATGCTCTTGGTGCCCGGCATGGTGTTTACGATAGAACCTATGGTGAACATGGGTGATTGGAGGGTGTTTGTGGATGAGGAAGACGGATGGACTGTCGTGACGGAAGACGAACTGCCCAGTGCGCAATGGGAACATACTTTCCTGATGACGGAAAACGGTTTGGAGATTCTTACTTATTGAGACACCATGATTTATAGGACGTGAGGAAATGGAGAAGAAAGATATCATTATATTAGGTATAGAGTCGAGTTGTGATGATACGTCGGCAGCGGTGATTCGCAACGGGGTATTGTTGAGTAACGTGACAGCTAGCCAAGCCGTGCATGAGGCGTATGGCGGGGTGGTGCCGGAACTGGCTTCCCGTGCTCATCAGCAAAATGTAGTTCCTGTGGTGGACCAAGCGCTGAAACGCGCCGGAGTGACCAAGGAGGAGCTTTCGGCTGTGGCTTTCACGCGAGGTCCCGGATTGATGGGCTCTTTGTTGGTGGGGGTGTCTTTTGCCAAAGGATTTGCACGCGCACTCGGTATTCCCATGATAGAGGTCAATCATTTGCAAGGACATGTATTGGCGCATTTTATTAAAGAAGATGAGGGCGACCATGACCAACCGGAATTTCCGTTCTTGTGCTTGCTGGTAAGTGGCGGCAATTCCCAAATCATTCTGGTGAAAGCCTATAATGACATGGAAGTGTTGGGGCAGACGATAGACGACGCGGCAGGCGAAGCCATCGACAAGTGTTCCAAAGTGATGGGGTTGGGCTATCCCGGAGGACCGATAATAGACAGGTTGGCGCGTCAGGGGAATCCGCAGGCGTATTCTTTTGCCAAACCTCACATCGGAGGATATGATTATAGTTTTAGCGGCTTGAAGACCTCATTCCTTTATTCTTTACGGGATTGGATGAAGGAAGATCCGGATTTTATCGAACATCACAAAGAAGACTTGGCCGCCTCTTTGGAGCATACGATAGTAGATATCCTGATGAAGAAGTTGCGTCAGGCGGCAAAAGACACCGGTATCAGGCAGGTAGCCGTGGCAGGCGGTGTGTCGGCCAACAACGGGCTGCGCAATGCTTTCCGGGAGCATGCGGATAGGTACGGATGGAAAATCTTTATTCCGAAATTCAGTTATACGACCGACAATGCAGCCATGATAGCCATTACCGGATATTTCAAGTATCAGGATAAGGATTTTTGTACGATAGATATGCCTGCTTATTCAAGAGTAACATTAAAATAATTAAGATATATGATGAATGTAGAATCTAAAATCATAAGTCGTGAAATCAGCCCGCTGCTATGGAAAGCAGGGGAGACGGTGTGCACGGCAGAAAGTTGTACTTCGGGGCAGATATCGGCAGCCATAACCAGTGTGCCGGGAAGCTCTACCTATTTCAAAGGAGGTATTGTTTGTTACACCAATGAGATAAAAACTCGTTTTCTCGGTGTTTCGCAAGAGTTGTTGGAAGAAAAAGGGGCTGTAAGCGAGGAAGTGGTGCGTGCCATGTTCGAAGGGGCATTGGAAGCCATGGAAACCACATACGCAATAGCCATTACCGGCTATGCCGGTCCCGGCGGCGGAGAAGAAGCACCGGTCGGTACGATTTGGATTGCCGTAGGCGACAAGAATGAAGTGACGGTGGAAAAACTTGAAGGTGACGACGGCCGGGATATGAATTTGGCCAAAGCGACACTGGTTGCCCTTCAGCTTCTGCTCGACTTGCTGAAAAAGCGTCATCCGCAGGAAGAAGAGTGATTTTTTTGCGAAAATACTTGTATATTCGGTTTTTAAGTACTAATTTTGCACTCTGTTTGAAAGAAGCTAATAGAAATAAACAAAAAGGAAGATAGAAATGTCTAAGATTTGTCAAATTACCGGGAAGAAAGCCATGGTTGGCAACAATGTTTCTCATTCTAAGCGTCGTACAAAGAGACGGTTTAATGTGAACTTGTTTACGAAGAAATTCTACTATGTAGAACAGGATTGTTGGATTAGCCTGAACATTAGTGCTGCTGGTCTGCGATATATTAATAAAGTGGGCCTTGATGCTGCGCTGGCCAGTGCGGTAGCAAAAGGCTATTGTGATTGGAAAACCATTAAAGTAATTGCTTAATTAGAGGAGAGTAAGACTTATGGCAAAGAAGGCTAAAGGTAACAGAGTGCAGGTTATTTTGGAGTGCACTGAAATGAAAGAGAGTGGTCTTCCCGGAACATCTCGTTATGTGACGACGAAGAATCGTAAAAATACTCCTGAAAGATTGGAATTGAAGAAATACAATCCTATTTTGCGGAGAATGACAGTTCATAAAGAAATAAAATAATATTAGGATACTATGGCAAAAAAGACAGTGGCAACCCTCCATACCGGTAAAATGGATGGACGTTCCTACACTAAGGTAATCAAAATGGTGAAGAGCCCTAAGACCGGTGCTTATATTTTTGATGAGCAAATGGTTCCGAACGAAGCCGTGAAGGATTTCTTCAAGAACTAATTCGTGTTTTAATGCGATTCAAAATAGTCCCTTCCACAAATTGTGGAGGGGATTTTTTGTAGGTATAGCCGACATTTAAAAAACTTGTGCTATCTTTGTCTTTACGAATATAGGATGCGGTTTGGCATGGGTAAGCTTGAAAAACTTTGTTTTTCGTTTGTCTCTGCGCTCACCTTTCACTATCTTTGTGCTTATAATGTACATTAAATAAAAGACGTATGGGAATTTTCAGCTTTTTTTCAAAAGAAAAAAAAGAGACACTTGATAAAGGACTGGAAAAGACGAAAGAGAGTTTTTTCGGGAAACTGACCCGGGCTGTGGCCGGTAAGTCTAAAGTGGACGATGATGTACTGGATCGTTTGGAGGAGGTCTTGGTAACGTCGGATGTGGGAGTAGACACAACGCTGAACATTATCGACCGGATTGAAAAACGTGTGGCTCGGGATAAATATGTAACGGTAAATGAGCTGAATGACATATTAAGGGACGAGATAGCGTCTCTGCTCACCGAAAATAATACGGCAGATACCGAAGGTTTCGTTTTACCCGAAGGGAAAAAACCGTATGTGATTATGGTTGTGGGTGTGAACGGGGTCGGGAAGACCACTACCATAGGCAAGTTGGCCTACCAGTTTAAGAAAGCGGGGAAGAAGGTGTATCTCGGGGCATCGGATACATTCCGTGCGGCTGCAGTGGAACAGTTGGAAATATGGTCTGAGCGGGTCGGTGTTCCTATTGTGAAACAGCAAATGGGGAGCGACCCGGCATCTGTAGCCTTCGATACGTTGAGTTCTGCGATGGCGAATGGTGCGGATGTCGTTTTAATCGATACGGCCGGACGTTTGCATAACAAAAAGGGATTGATGGACGAATTATCCAAAATAAAACGTGTTATGCAGAAAGTGGTGCCGGATGCCCCTCATGATGTCATGTTGGTGCTTGACGGGAGTACGGGACAGAACGCTTTTGAACAAGCCAAGCAATTCACGTTAGCTACGGAAGTGACCAGTATGGCTATTACAAAACTTGACGGAACGGCAAAAGGCGGTGTTGTTATCGGTATTTCCGACCAGTTTAAGATTCCGGTACGTTATATCGGTTTAGGAGAAGGCGTTGAGGATTTACAGCCTTTTAATCGGAAAGAGTTTGTAAAGTCTCTTTTTGGAAATGAGTAGGGAGGGGATTTGATTCGTTCATTAAAAAAGTATATTGTTTTGCGAAAGAATACGATTGATGTCATAACGTTGGGATGTTCAAAGAATCTGGTCGATTCGGAAAAATTGATGCGTCAGTTGGAAGCCAATGGGTACAAAGTGACGCATGATACAGACCGTCCCCAAGGGGAAATCGCTGTGATTAATACTTGCGGGTTTATCGGAGATGCCAAAGAGGAAAGCATCAATATGATATTGGAATTTTGCCAGGCTAAGGAAGAGGGGCGTTTGAAGAAACTGTTTGTCATGGGTTGCCTTTCGGAACGCTATCTGAAAGAATTGGGTGAAGAAATTCCACAGGTCGATAAGTTTTATGGTAAGTTCGATTGGAATGAATTGCTGACCGATTTAGGAAAGGCATATCATCAGGAATTGAGTTTGGAACGTGAGTTGACGACCCCTTCCCATTATGCTTATCTGAAAATCTCCGAAGGGTGCGACCGTCGGTGCTCCTATTGTGCCATACCTATTATCACGGGGAAGCATGTGTCGCGTCCGATAGAGGATATTTTGGATGAAGTACGAATGTTGGTGTCACGCGGGGTGAAGGAATTTCAGGTCATTGCCCAGGAGTTGACCTACTACGGTCTGGACCTTTACCATCGTCAGATGCTGCCGGAACTTATTGAACGGATGGCTGACATACCCGGTGTGGACTGGATTAGGCTCCATTATGCTTATCCCGCGAATTTTCCGGTAGATTTATTCCGGGTGATGCGTGAGAAAAAGAATGTTTGCAAATACATGGACATTGCTTTACAGCATATTAGTGACAATATGTTACAGAGGATGCATCGCCATGTGACTCGCCAGGAAACTTATGCTCTGATAGAACGTTTCAGGGAAGAAGTGCCGGGAATTCATTTGCGTACGACTTTGATGGTAGGGCACCCTGGAGAGACGGAAGAAGATTTCAATGAGTTGTTGGATTTTGTCCGTAAGGTTAAATTCGACCGTATGGGAGCTTTTGCTTATTCGGAGGAAGAAGGAACTTATTCGGCTGAGCATTATGAGGATGAGATTCCTTTTGAGACCAAGCAAGCCAGATTGGATAAATTGATGGCTTTGCAGCAGAAGATTTCAGCGGATTTGGCGGCTCAGAAAATAGGAAAGATTTTCAAGGTGATTATAGACCGTAGCGAAGGAGAATATTATATAGGACGTACGGAGTTTGATTCGCCTGAGGTGGATCCGGAAGTTCTGATTCCTGTGAGCGAAGGGACTTTATCTCTCGGAACGTTCTATGAGGTGAAGATTACAGATGCCGATGACTTTGATTTGTATGGTACTCGAATGTTTTAAAGAGCTGTATACGTATGAATAACAAGGAGTTTATAGCGGAATTGTCCCGTCGTTTAGGTTATACGGTGAAGGATGCGTCTTCATTGATGGTTGCCTTGGTAGCTGAAATGACGGACGAATTGGAGGATGAAAACGTCATAGCCATTCAGAATATAGGTTCGTTTGAGGTGAGGAAAAAACAAGAGCGGGTAGTCGTGAACCCCGCTACCCAGCAACGCATGTTGGTGCCTCCCAAATTAGTCATTAATTTCAAACCCAGCGCTTCTTTTAAAGAGAAGATGCAATAAACGTCGGTCGTAATGGATAAAAAGGTTTTGATACAGGATTTAGCTGACGGGTTGGTGTTGCGGAGAGGTCTGCCTAAAAAAGATGCCGATGTTTTTGTGCGTTCGGTTTTTGAAATTATAGGAGAATATCTGCAAACGGATAAGATCGTTAAAGTAAAAGGGCTTGGAACCTTTAAATTAGTGACAGTGGATAGCCGGGAGAGTGTGGATGTGAACACCGGCGAGAGAATCGTAATCAAAAAATATACGAAGATTAATTTTACACCGGATCCCGTTCTGCGAGACGCGGTCAATAAGCCTTTTGCACAGTTTGAGACGGTGGTTTTGTATGAGGGTACGGATATTGCCGATATGGAGCGGATGGATATTCCAGATTTATCTGAAGATAATGAGGCGGAAAATATATCTGATGTGAATGAAGAGGCAGATGAAGCAGATGAAATGGTATTATCCGAATCAGAAGAAGTCCTTTCGGGGGAAGAGAAGGATATGCAGGCGAAAGGGCATCATGGTATAGATGAAGTCTCAATAGAAACAGCGGCTATAGACGAAACCGGAGCGGTAGAGATTCAAGATGGTGAAAATGAGAATACTGATACTGAAGCTACCGTGAATTCTATAGAGGAATATTCCGATGTAGTGGAAGAGGTTGAAAATAAGGCCGAGGCTGTCTCTGAAAATGTAGATGAGAAATCAGATACGTCGGTTGATGATGAGACGGAGGATGAAAGAGTTTCTTCTTTGCGGCAAAACACGGAGAACGAAATAAAGGCAGAATCGATTTCAGCCGTTCAGGAGGGAGTGTTACCGGAAGGAAAGGAAGAAGGGGCGCACAATAAAAATAATACCAATGCTGATGTTCACCATGTGGAAAAGGTGCATGTGGCAACTCAACAAATAGAGGTGCAGAAAGTCGAACATCAAACTGTGGAGAATCAGCATATTGTTCAAATGGCACCCGAACATCATGGTCGTAGACGAGTCTATTTGACGCCTTGGATGATGTTTTTTGTAGTTTTACTGGTATTGTTATTGATGGCTATCAGTTATTACATCGGCTATCATCATCTTTTTTATGGGAATCAGCCAAAAGTCGTAAAGCAGCCGGTGGTAGTGCATCCTGTTCCTTTAAAAAAGGATACGGTTCAGATTTCGAAAGAACAAGATTCTCTGAAGGTGGATTCCGGTTCCATACGGAAAGTACAAGTGCCGGAAGGTATGCCGGAAAAAACAAACAAGGTGAAAGCGAAATCGGAAGATACACAAAAAGTATTTGTAGAATACCCGCAGGTGAAAAACGGGGCATACGAAATAGTAGGTACACAAGAAGAACATCGTATGAGGAGCGGGGAGACTTTGCGCGGTTTGGCATTGAGGTATTACGGCTCGAAAGATTTTACAGTTTACCTGGTGGTGTATAATAAAATCGCTAATCCTGACCTCGTGCCAGAAGGTATGTTGTTGAAAATACCCAAGTTAAGATTAAAACGCCGTTAACTGCCATAAAAAGTTTCTTAAATAGATATTTGGGAAACTTTTTTTAATAATATAATATTGTCAGTGCGTACTAAAAAGCTTAATTTTGGGTCACGAAAAACGAGAGTATAATTTATAAACAAATAAAACAGATATGGCTGAAGCGATAGATATTCGCGAGTTGAATGAGCGAATTGAGAAACAAAGTGCTTTTGTAACGAATTTAATAACCGGTATGGACCAGGTGATTGTGGGGCAGAAGCATTTGGTAGAATCACTGTTAATAGGATTGTTGAGTGACGGACATGTATTGTTGGAAGGAGTACCCGGTTTAGCGAAGACGTTGGCCATAAAGACTTTGGCATCGTTGATAGATGGAAAGTTCAGTCGAGTACAGTTTACTCCGGACTTGCTTCCTGCCGATGTGATAGGTACGATGATGTACAGCCAAAAAGATGAGACGTTCATCGCTCAGCGTGGTCCTATTTTTGCCAATTTCGTGTTGGCGGACGAAATCAACCGTGCTCCGGCCAAGGTGCAGAGTGCTCTGTTGGAAGCGATGCAGGAACGTCAGGTCACCATCAGTAAAGAAACATATAAATTACCGGAACCTTTTTTGGTATTGGCCACTCAGAACCCGATAGAGCAGGAAGGAACTTATCCTTTACCGGAAGCCCAAGTGGATCGTTTTATGTTGAAAGTGATAATTGATTATCCAAAGTTGGAAGAGGAAAAGAAAATTATCCGTCAGCAAATCAAAGGGGAAAAGACTGTCGTGCGTCCTATTTTGTCTACTGATGAAATCATCGAAGCACGTAATGTAGTCAGGGAAGTGTATTTGGACGAGAAGATAGAGCAGTATATTGCCGACATTGTTTTTGCTACGCGCTATCCAGAGCAATACGGTTTGAAGGACTTGAAAAATTATATAGAATTCGGCGGTTCTCCGCGTGCTTCTATTAATCTGGCTTTGGCGGCTCGTGCTTACGCTTTTATTAAACGTCGGGGATATGTGATACCGGAAGATGTACGGGCTATAGCCCATGATGTTTTGCGCCACCGTATCGGGCTTTCATACGAGGCGGAAGCCAATAATGTCAGCAGCGAAGAAATCATCAGTCAGATATTGAATAAGGTAGAGGTACCCTAATCATCGTTGTGAATGGATACAAGTGAGATTTTAAAGCGGGTCCGTCAAATCGAAATTAAAACGAGAGGACTGTCTAACAATATTTTTGCCGGCGAATATCATTCGGCCTTCAAAGGGCGTGGTATGGCTTTCTCTGAAGTGAGGGAATACCAGTACGGAGACGATATTCGCGACATAGATTGGAATGTGACGGCACGTTTTAACCGGCCTTTCGTCAAAGTGTTCGAGGAGGAACGTGAGCTGACGGTCATGCTTGTGATCGATGTTTCGGGCAGTTTGAGTTTCGGAACAGTTTCTCAGACCAAACGGGAGATGGTGGCGGAGATTGCTGCGACGTTGGCTTTTTCTGCCATACAAAACAACGATAAGATCGGAGTGATTTTCTTTTCGGACAGGATTGAAAAGTTCATTCCTCCGAAGAAGGGACGCAAGCATATTTTGCGCATCATACGTGAACTGCTGGATTTTACTCCTCAAAGCAAGTCTACGGATATCGGTCAGGCGATAGAGTACCTCACTCAAGCCATTAAGCGGCGTTGTACGGCATTCTTATTGAGTGATTTCATAGATAGAAAAGACTATCGTACGGCTTTGACCGTAGCCAACCGGAAGCATGATGTGGTGGCTATTCAGGTTTTTGACCGCCGGATGGCAGACTTACCGGATGTCGGATTGATGAAGGTGTGCGATGCGGAAACCGGGCATGAACAATATATTGATACGTCCAGCCGCAAAGTGCGGAAGGCTCATCATGACTGGTGGAAGAATAGGCAGAATTTGTTGCAGGATACGTTTACGAAGAGTAATGTGGATTCGGTTTCTATTCGTACGGATCAAGATTATGTGTCTTCGTTGATGACTTTATTTGCCAAACGAAATTGAAGATGAAAAGTTACCATAATAAAAATAAAAGAGCTGTTCGACTGTGGTTGCTTTTGCCGTTTCTCTTGATGGCAAGCGTTGTTGAAGCACAGGTGACGGTGGATGTCAGGATAGATTCATTAGAACTTTGGGTAGGGGAACAGACCCGTATAACTTTGGATGTCAGTACGGATACTAAATCCAAGTTGGTAATGCCACAGGTGAAAGCCGGAGATATGCTGACTCCCGGGGTAGAGGTGGTAGAGGTTGCCAAGGCGGACACGCAGCAATTGAATGAAGGAGCTCGTCGTTTGGTTTCCCAAAGCTATATCGTAACCTCTTTTGATTCGGCTTTGTATTATTTGCCCCCCCTTGTAGTGAAAGTTGATGGGAAGGAATATCAGTCGAAGAATTTGGCTTTGAGGGTGTTGTCGATACCTGTCGATACGGTTCATGTTGACCGGTTCTATGGGCCTAAAGAAATTATGGCCGTTCCTTTCTCGTGGACGGATTGGTCTTTGATATTCGCTTTGTCCGTACTTTTGCTTGTATGGGTTCTCGGCTTGGCTTATTTTTATATACGTTATCGGGATAATAAGCCTATCATCAAGATTATCAAGTTAGCTCCTAAGGTTTTGCCGCATACGAAGGCTATGGAGGAAATTGACCAAATCAAGGCAGAGAAAGTTTGGGCGAAAGAAGATTCTAAGGAATATTATACTCGACTGACCGCTATTCTGCGTACTTATATTGAGAAGCGTTATGGTTTCAATGCCATGGAGATGACCTCGACCGAGATTATCGACCGCTTGTTGAAAGAGCAGACTTCTGAAAGTCTGGACGAATTGCGCATGCTGTTCCAGACTGCCGATTTGGTCAAATTTGCCAAATACAATACATTGATTAATGAGAATGATGCAAATCTAGTGAATGCCATTGAGTTTATCAACCAGACAAAGGTGGAAGCGGATGAAAATGCCGTGCCGGAGCCGGACGAAGTAACGATTGAACAGAAACGCAGTCGCCGGACATTGATAAGTATGCGTTTGGCGTTGGTATTGCTTACGTTGGCCGCGTTGGCCTTGTTGGGCTGGATTCTTTGGATGGTGTATGACTTGGTCGTTTAAAATTTATAAGTGATTATGACGTTTGCGAATATTGAATATTTTTTTCTCTTGCTTCTGCTCATACCTTATATTTTATGGTATGTGCTGAAGAACAAGAAGAAAGAACCTACGTTGTTGGTGTCGGATACGACGGCATACCGTTATGCGCCCAAGAGTTATAAGAACCATCTGATTCATGCACCATTCATACTGCGTTTGTTTACGTTTGTGATGGTCATTATCATATTGGCTCGCCCCCAAACCAGTAACAGTTGGAAAAACACTCAGGTTGAGGGAATAGACATCATGTTGGCAGTCGACGTTTCTACTAGTATGCTGGCCGAAGACCTGAAGCCGAACCGTTTGGAAGCAGCCAAACAGGTGGCTTCCGAATTTATAGCGGGCAGGCCGAACGATAATATCGGTCTGACTATTTTTGCGGCCGAGGCATTTACCCAATGTCCGATGACCACGGATCACGCCGTATTGCTGAATCTCTTCCATGGCATCAAGACCGATATGGCTCAGCGGGGCATGATTCAGGACGGAACAGCCGTAGGAATGGGAATCGCCAATGCCGTTTCCCGCTTGAAAGACAGCAAGGCCAAAAGCAAGGTGATTATCTTGTTGACGGACGGAACGAATAATGCCGGAGATATTTCGCCCTTGACCGCGGCAGAGATTGCCAAGAGTTTCGGAATACGAGTGTACACGATTGGTGTGGGTACCAATGGTTTGGCACCTTATCCCATGCCGGTAGCAGGCGGTGTGCAATATCTGAATGTGCCGGTAGAAATCGATACCAAGACGTTGGCAGCCATAGCCGGGAAGACAGACGGTGAATTTTATCGGGCTACGGACAATAAGAAGTTGGAGGACGTGTATAAGGATATTGACAAGTTAGAGAAAACGAAGCTGAATGTCAAGCAATACAGCAAGCGTTATGAAGCATACGCCTTGTTTGCCTGGTTGGCTGCTGCTGCGTTGCTGCTTGAAATCCTGTTACGTATGACCATATTGAAGAAAATACCTTAATTCATTCTGATTATGTTTCGTTTTGAAGAACCATTATATTTGTACTTGCTTCTGCTGATACCCTTATTGGCAGGTCTGCACTATGCCACAAACTATTACCGCAGGAAGCGTCTGCTTCGTTATGGCGACATCGAACTCCTGAAAGGCTTGATGCCGGATGTTTCGGCAACCCGGCGTGAGGTGAAGACGTGGTTGATGCTTGCGGCTTTGGCATTGTTGATATTCACTTTGGCCCGTCCGCAGTTCGGGACAAAAATGGATACCCGTAAGCGTCAGGGAATAGAGGCCATTATAGCCATGGACATATCCAATTCGATGATGGCTGAAGATGTGACGCCGAGCCGTTTGGAAAAATCCAAAATGCTGGTAAGCAATATTGTGGATAAAATGACGGATGATAAGATCGGATTGATCGTGTATGCCGGAGAGGCCTACACCCAGTTGCCTATAACAAGTGATTACGTGTCGGCCAAGATGTTTTTGGAAACGATAAATCCATCCATGATTACCACGCAAGGAACGGATATCAAGCAGGCTATTGATTTGGCCATGAAAAGTTTTACGCCCAATCAGGACGTGAGCAAGGCTATTTTTGTGATTACCGATGGAGAGGACAATGAGGGAGGAGCTGTGGAGATGGCCAAAGCGGCAGCGGAAAAGGGAATAAAAGTCTATGTCTTGGGAGTTGGTTCTCCGCAAGGCGCACCCATACCCATGCCCGGAAGTTCGCAGTATATCACAGACAATACGGGGAATGTAGTGGTTTCCAAGTTGAACGAGTCGATGTGTCGGGAAATTGCGGCTGCCGGTCAAGGAGCCTATATTTATGTGGATAACAGTTCATCCGCACAGGAACAATTATCGGGCTATGTGGATAAGTTGGCTAAGAAGGAGATGGAAAGTGCGGTCTATTCGGAATACGATGAGCAGTTCCAAGCCGTAGCTTTGTTGGTTTTGCTTGTACTCGTTCTGGATGTGTTGATTGTGGAACGTAAGAATCCGTTGTTTAAGAATATAAAGTTGTTTCGTAAATAAGGAAGAAAGACATGTTACGTGGGATATATAAATATGGATTGGCTTTGTGCTTGTGTCTGACGGTATCTCTTTTATGGGCGCAGAAGAAAACAGACCGTGACTATTTGAGGAGTGGAAACCGGTTGTATCGCGACAGTATGTACACAAAAGCCGAGGTGGATTACCGTAAAGCCATTGAAGCCAACGGTCGTTTCCCTCAGGCGCATTTCAATTTGGGAAATGCGCTGTTGAGACAGCAAAAGCCCAAGGAAGCCATGCAGGCATACGAGCAGGCCGTGAAAGTGGAGACGAACAAGGGACGGTTGGCTTCCATATATCATAACATGGGAGTGATTCTGCAAAGCCAAAAGCAGTTCGGACCTGCCATCGAGTGCTATAAGAACGCTTTGCGGCGGAATCCTGCGGATAATGAAAGCCGCTATAATTTGGTCTTATGCCAACACCAGTTGAAAAACAATCCACAGCAAGACCAGCAAAACGACAATAAAGAGAATAAGGACGGAAAGGACAAGAACAAAGAAGAAGACAAGAATAGCAGTAAAAAGGACAAACAGGAGAATAAAGACAAAAAAGAAGACCAACAGAAGCAACAGCAAAAGCAGTCACAGCAGAATGAAGAGAACATGTCGAAAGAGAATGCCGAACAACTGTTGAACGCAGCCATGCAAGATGAGAAAGATACACAGGAGCGCATCAGGAAGGCCATGGCCAAACCGCGACAGAGAAAATTGGAGAAACAATGGTAACGACTAAACAATAAAGGAAATAGGAATGAAGAAATATATCGCATTACTTTGGTTATGTTGTCTGACAGTCGGGATACGGGCGGCCATACAGATAAAGGCCGCGGCACCGGATGTGGTGGAGGAAGGTGAGCAGTTTAGGTTGAGTTTCACCGTGAACACACAGGATGTCAGTAATTTCCATTTGCCTACCCTGAAAGGGTTTAGTGTAGACATGGGGCCGAGCCGCTCCTCACAGTCCAGTTTTCAAATGATTAATGGAAAGACTTCGCAGAGCAGTTCGGTAACCTATACCTATATATTAAGTGCGTTGAAGGCCGGTACTTATACCATTCCGGCCGCTACGGCTACTGTGAACGGAAAGCAATACCGTTCCAATACCGTGAGCATAGAGGTTGTTCCCGGCCGCGGCGGAGGAGCACAGTCTCGCCAGCAAGGGGGCGGACAGCACGAACGGATGCAGATGCAAGATGCCGGGGCTAAGATTACCGGAAAAGACCTTTTCATTACGGTTACGGCCGACAAGCAACGCTTGTATGAACAAGAGGCGGTAGTGTTGACTTATAAGGTCTACTCTTTGGTCAACCTGTCGCAGTTGGCCGGTGGCATGCCGGATTTGGAGGGTTTTCATACACAGGAAATAGAGCTGCCCCAACAGAAGAGCCTGAAAATGGAAGAGCACAATGGGCGCAGGTACGGTACGGTGGTATGGCGGCAATATGTGCTCTTTCCCCAACGTAGCGGAAAGATGACGATTCCTTCCATCAAGTTCGAGGGGATTGTGGTGCAGCAAAATCGTAATATCGACCCGATTGATGCGTTTTTCAACGGGGGGAGTACCATGGTCGAGGTGAAGAAAACCATTGTGGCTCCTTCTCTGACCTTGCAGGTAGATCCTTTGCCTTCGCCACGGCCTGCTAATTTCTCCGGAGCGGTGGGCAAATTCAATATCAGTGCTTCCCTTACTCCGAGCGAAGTGAAGACGAATGACGCGTTGACGCTGAGGGTTACGGTTTCCGGAAGCGGCAACATGAAGCTGATGAAAGCTCCGGTGGTGAATTTCCCGAAAGATTTCGAGACGTACGATGCCAAGATTACGGACCAGACCAAAGTAGGTCGCGGAGGGGTTTCCGGTAATAAAATCTTTGATTATTTGGCTGTGCCCCGCCATCCGGGGAAATATACGGTCCCGCCTGTGGAATTCTGTTATTTTGATACTGATGCGAAAGCTTACAAGACCGTGAAAACGGAAGGATTTGACCTCAACGTGGCGAAAGGCAAAGGCGGAAGCGGTGGAGGAAACTATACGAATAAGGAGGACGTGGAGTTGTTGGCTTCAGATATCCGGTACATCCATCAGGGGGAGGTGCGTTTGCAGCAAAAGGGTGAGTCCTATTTCGGGACAGCAGCCTATTGGTGGAGTTATGTCATTCCCTTGTTGGCATTCATTATTCTTGTGGTGGTTTTCCGCAAACAAGCTATGGAAAATGCCAATGTAGCCAAAATGCGTAACAAGAAAGCGAATAAGGCGGCAGCCAAGCGTCTGAAACAGGCGGCTGCATTGTTGAAAGCCAACAAGCCGGCCGAATTTTATGATGAGGTCTTAAAGGCCTTGTGGGGCTATGTGGGAGACAAGTTGAATCTCCCGGCTGCAGAACTGAACAAAGAGAATGTCAGTGAAAAGTTGCAGGACAAGGGAACGGACGCCTCCGTCGTGCAGCAGTTGGTAGAGACGATGAACGATTGTGAATTTGCCCGTTATGCGCCGGGTGACCCGTCGCAAACGATGGACAAGATATATGCAGCGGCTACGGAAGTCATTAATAAGATGGAAAGTTCTATTAAACGGTAAGTAAAGGATGAAGCTGATGAGAAAGTTGATTTTGATATGCGTAGGTGTGATGTGCATGTTTTCGCTTCACGCCCAAGACAAAGTGCAGGCTGATAGTGCGTACGCTGCGGAAAAGTATGAAGAAGCCATACCTATATATACGGCTTTGCTGAAAGAAGGGGAGCATGCGGACATATATTATAATTTAGGAAACTGCTATTATAAGACAGACCGTCTGGCTCTTGCCATTTTGAATTACGAGCGTGCCGCCTTGTTGGACCCCGGGAGTTCGGATGTCCGTTTCAATCTGGAGTTGGCCCGTTCAAAAACGATAGATAAAATCACGCCCGAAAGTGAGATGTTCTTTGTGAAATGGTATAAGAACATCATTGACATGATGAGTATGGACGGTTGGGCGCGTACGGGGATTGTGGCTTTTGTGCTGGCCTGCGTGCTGATTCTGGTGTTTTTCTTAGGCAATAAGGTCGTGTGGAAGAAATTGGGTTTCTTTGGCGCTTTGGTCATGTTGGCGGTTGTCGTGATGGCCAATGTGTTTGCTTGGACGCAGCATCAGGAATTGAATGCCCGCAGCGGGGCTGTGGTGATGAGCAGTTCGGTAGTCGTGAAGAGCACTCCGAACGAATCGGGTACGGACCTCTTTGTACTGCATGAAGGCACACGTGTGGAAATCATAGACGATTCCATGAAGGAATGGAAAGAAATACGGTTGGCAGACGGCAAGGTGGGTTGGATGCCGACAGAAGCAATGGAGGTGATTTGATATGGCGTTAGAAGACTGGATCGGTTTGGACCAACGGTTGTTGCTGCTGTTGAATGGCAGCAATTCGTTGTTTTTCGACCATTTGATGAACGGGATTACCAGTACGGTGGCTTGGATACCTGTGGCCGTCGTGCTATTTTATGTGTTGGTCAAGAACAATTCCATGCGTGAGGTGGGGCTTATTGTGTTGTTTCTTGCCTTGTCCATCTTGTTGGCCGACCAGTTTTCTTCTTCTTTCTGTAAACCTTACTTTGCCCGTTTCCGGCCGGCTCAGGACCCCTTGCTGATGTATTTGGTAGACGTGGTGGATGGCTATCGGGGCGGACGCTACGGCTTTATATCCAGTCATGCCGCCAACACTTTCGCCGTATGTATCTTTTTGGCGTTGTTGGTTCGTAATGTTTGGATGACCTTTTCTTTGGTTTTGTGGGCTGCGCTCTGTTCTTATTCCCGCATTTATTTGGGGGTACATTATCCGGGAGATATTCTGTTCGGGATGCTTTGGGGGCTGTTGGTAGGTCTTTCCACTTACATGGCATGCGCTTATCTCTTGCGCAAGATGTCGCCGGACAGGAGTTTCATTTCCACCCAATATACTTCCACGGGGTATGCCGTAGCGGATTTGGATATTTTTCAGAGTGTACTTTATCTCACTTATGTGGTATTGACCATACGGGCAGTGGTTTTGTAATGGTAGAATGGCTTGATGTCCTTTTCTTATTTTTATGGAATATATGATTTTTAACAACAAAGACTGATTTGTAGTAGTTATAATCTTGTTGTTTGAATGGCTTTTGTATTACGAAGTGTGCATATAAGTGCCTTTGTATTTATTCTTGGTTATAACTGTTTGGCTTTTTGGGGATTTTTGACCGCAAATATTCCTTTTATATAAGCTTCTATTTTTATTGTTTATCTTTTTTCTTTAACTAAATCCCTCTTGTAAAACCACATAACTGCCATTACCTTTGTGTTCCAATTTATCGGAGGAGTCCGAATAGACTTGGCTTGCACTAATTCTATCAATTAAAAATTAAAAGAAAATGAATCAAATGATGCTATTAGCGGAAACCGAGATGAGAACAACACTTAACTATGGGTATAAAAATTATGTGAGTCCTGAAGTCCGGGTCATGTCATTCGAAACAGAGATGATGATTGCCGGAAGTGATATGAATCCGGAACCTCCAAATCCGGGATATAACTCGGGACATAATCCGGATGATTTTTGGGACGCATGGCGATGATGTTTTCAGTTGATTAGAAAGGATAGCGGAAAAGCACAAATAAATTCCAATATACTTTTTAAGATTAGGTTGTTTTTGGGATACAGTATTAAATTTAAAACAGAAGTTAGATGATAAAGAAACTTTTTTTAACCACTCAACTTTTATTTTGCTGTTTTGTTTTGCATAGTTATGCAAGAAATGAGTATGCTTCGGATTCCGACAGGGATCTGAAACGACGCAATAAAATGGTAAAAGAAGCAGCTTTGCTTCCGGATTCCGCATTTGAATACGTGAAGATGGAAGACTTGCTGGATGATCAAGTGTATATGAAGTTGGCACATGACGGATGGAGCCCTCAAGAGATTGTAACCATCATGAAGACGGCTTTAAAAGACCGTAAGGCTGCCAAGAACAAATTCGGTTACGGATGGTATGCCAAGCAATGGCTACCCACTTACGGTATCATGCCGGGCGGAGATACGCTCTACCAGTTCGTGGATACAACCTACAACGAGGTGATGCAAGCCAGTATAGCCCGTACTGTTCCAACCGATGTACTGAACCATACCTGGCCCAAAATCGTGTACACTCCAGAAGACCGTAAAAAAGGTATTCGTAATACAGCCTATTTCCGTACGGTGGAACATAAACCATCGTCTGGACGTATGCATTGGGGTGTGGTACATCCTGAAGACCATGACAAATTGTATGTAATTCCCGACGGAGCAGGCATTTTCAAGACTGATAACGGAGGGCTTACCTGGACATGCATCACGGATAATATTCCGGTGAGAGCTCACCGCAGTACGGTTCGCCACTCCTCGATCCCTGTAGACCCGGATGATTGGAATCACTTGTTTGCTTTTGGTGATAACAGTACGGTGTATGAAACAACGGACGGCGGAGATAGCTGGCGTCGTATAGAAGGGGCTACTCACAAAGGATATAAGCGAGGTTATGCTTTTCGCGACAAAGCCGGAAATCTGAAATTCATCGGCGCACAGCAGCAAGGGGGGATTGAGCATTGGGCCAGTAAACTTTGGATTAGTGAAGACACCTGTAAAACCTGGACAGAGGTCATTGTACCGGATGAACTAAAAGACGTCCATCCCAATGGTGTGGGAAAAGGCGTGTGGTTCCAGTCTGTGGAGTTTGATCCCTCCAACCGGGATATAATTTACATACCAGGGTCTCGGTCTATCTTCTATTTTGACGATGGAGCGAAAAGCACGGTGGAAAATGGAAAGAGAAAATATAACATCAAGAAGATGAGTTTTGATGTATATAATGAAAACCGGACGGCACTGCGTAATGATCCTTCCGACCCGGATAACAAGACGATATTCCCTTTAAGAGCCACTTCGCCGGGTAATATGGTCATCAGTACCATAAATCCGAACCAAATGTGGTTTGCGGCAGCAGTTCGTAACGGAAATGCTACGGCACTCTATTATACCGAAGACAAGGGAAAGACTTGGATAACGCTTCAAGAGCCTAGTGCTGGAATCGGTGGAGGTACTGTTTTTGGCAATGAGGCTCCTTGGAATTGGTTGGGAGGTTTCGGTGTAAACCTTCGTGATCCGAATTGGGTGTACGGATGTACGATGAGTTCTGCCATTAGTTCTGACGGAGGAAAAAATTTCGATCAGTTTGCATGGTCAATCCGTTTGACGTCGTTACAGGATGACGGCAAATATTATGCGGTAACCAATTCTCGTCATAATGCAGACAATCATTTCATTCTTTCTCACAAGAGTGGTCGGGTGTTCAGAGGTTCGGATGGCGGTATGTTGATGAAAGATTTGGATGTGAACAATAACCAATGGACTAATATTGGAGGAAATATGGGACAGATGTTGTATTACAATATCCGTGTCAATGAATTCGGTGATCAGTTGATGGTGGGTAACACGCAGGATATTGATGTGCAGACCTACCGCTACGGTCGATGGGGAAATTGGCGTGGTTATGAAGGTTCCGAATCCAGCGCCAATCCTTATACCAGCACATGCTACTTCTCCGGAGGTGGCGGAGGCGGTATTGAGAATATGCCGTTGGACTCGTGGAGCACGACCACCAATTACGCTGATGTACATACTGGTTCCTGGTATATGAGACGTACGGGAACGGGAAAAGGAAACACTTTCTACCGCATTGATGATATAGGTCGGAGCCTGACTAATCTGTTTGATAATGTCGGGGCGGATGTCGCGGATGTCACATTTGCACGCGATAAAGGATATACTACTATTTTTGTACGTACTACTGATAATATCTTAAAGAAATCCATAGACAGTGGAAACTCTTTTCAGGACATCCTGTACAACGGTGAGCCGGCTAAATTTAGCAATACCAGATTAGCGGCAGATCCCGATAACAGCGACATCCTGTATTTGGGACAGACAGGACAGGTCATGCGATTGTATGTCAACGAAAGTCGTTGGGAAAAAGTAGGAGAGGGCCTTCCTAATATAGCTTGCGACCACTTGTTTTTCCACGAAGGTAGTGGCGATCTTTATTTTGTGAATCGTGGTAGTGCCGGAATCTATATTCTGGAAAACGGTTCAAATACCTGGCGTTTTTGGACCAAGGGATATAATAGTGGAAAATTCAGTGATATTGTCATGAATTATACCACACAAGAGATGGTACTGGCTGATTATGGTCGCGGCGTATGGGTAGCCGATTTGGAGCATCCTTCCGACCGTTTCTTTAAAAACGGATTTGCCTTAAAAGAAATCACCCATGTGGATGGCCGTCGTACTATCGGTATTGATACGAAATGGACTATTCCGTTGTATTACTATTATGAATGGACGGTAAATGGAATGAAGGTAGATAATCCCTATCAGTATCTTACTCAGGCCTTGCGTCCCGGAGATAAAGTACAGTTGAAACTCACACTTAGAGAATCTCCCGATGTGTCTACCCTTTCGGCCGAATACATCGTGAAGGAAACACCGGATGTAAAATTGGAAAAGAAAGCTGGAAATGCGTTGTATTCAAACGGAAAGGGCAGAATAGATTTAGGATATGTAGATTATTTCTTCAATGACTTTACTGTAGACCTTTGGGTGAAACCGATGAATGATGGAGTTTTGTTGGCCAACCGTCAGAAAGAATATGATAAAGGTGCAAAAGGTTGGTTGCTTTTCGTAGAAAACGGAACTTTGAAATTCAGATATTCTCCAAGCAACCAGTTTAACAAGCCGACGTATGAACCGGCTTCCGATGAACAGAAAACCATCGAAGGGGGTAAATTGAACATGGGTGAGTGGGCTCATGTGGCGATAACCGAGAAACGTGACGGTTCGATACGTCTGTATGTAAACGGTATGTTAACTGGTGAGGGAGAGCGTTATCGCAGGGAACATACGCTGAATAATTCCACTTACCTGTCGCTGTTTGCAGATGCTTTTGAGTATGCGCCGATAGAGGCAGCCGTAGATGAATTAAAGATATGGAACTACGAATTGAATGAAGAGGAAATCCGTCGTGAAATGTATTCCGTGAATGTAGACAATCGTAACGGACTTATGGCTTACTATGCTTTCAATGGGGATAATCTGTCCGGAGACTTGGAAACATTTGCCGGATATCAGCCACGTGTGATGACGCGTGCGGAGGTTACTCATGAAAAAATGTCGCTCCCCATCAGTGCACAACGAGCTGCTTACGGTGTATTGACCGATGGTGAGAAACTCTTTGAAGACCGGGGAGTCAATCTGTTGAAGATTGCCGTTAAAAATACAACATCGGATTATCAGATCGGTGTATATGCTTATAAAGCGGAACATTGGTTGGAAGACAAATCCAATTTGGATACCAAATATTATGAGGTAGAACCGACTGGATATATCTTTCGAAACTTTACCGTTGCCGAAGCAGACACTTTGACGTTAGATTTCTATGCAGTCGAAGGTAAACCGTTTAATCCGAACAAACGTTATCGTCTGTATTATTCGGAAGACGGACGTAGGAATTATTGGAATTTGGTGGGAGATTTGACCTATAATGCAGATACGCAGACTTTGCAAGCGACTGATTTGCTGATGCAGGAACTGCAAGGCAAAAAAATGTTGGTAGTGTCTTTGAAGCCGGCTATCGAAATGACCGTTGAGGGAGTTTCAAATAGAGGAGAGCTTACCGTATATTCCGAGGATCAGCATACTGTCAAAGCCCACGCTTCTATTGTGGAAGGCTTGGCAGAACCGAACGGTGTGTATGATATCGTGTCGGACAATGACGTGTTGCAACCTCAAACCGGATTCTATTTTACGAAGGGTGAAGCTTCCTCCGATCTTAAAATAGGGCAGAATTTGGGAGCCTTCAATGAACGGAATCTGGTGACCCTGAAAGGCAAGACCGATGAAAAGATGATTCCGATGCCGATTGAGGTTGTCAACCGGATTACCCCGAAAGGGTTGGGTAACTCGACGTGGGTAGAGAAAGGTGGAATTTTGGTGGGTTCGGCAGATAACTATGTTGCTTTGCATGAATCCAATACCGTGACCATAATGGGGTGGGTGTATTTGGGTGATGTAGACATATTGTCCGGAACCAAACCGCTCTTATTTTTCCGCTCTTCAAATCCCTCTGTAGCAACAGGACTACACTTGCAAAACGGTAATGTACGCTGCCATTGGAATGAAGAATCCTGGAGTTGGAACCAATCTACTTCACTCAACGTGGCGAAAGATCAGGTTGGACAATGGATTCATCTGGCATTGGTGGCCCGCCCCGATGGTATGGATTATTACCTGAACGGAATGAAATATTCTATAAAACGTAATATAAACAAAGGACGCATACATTCCATGTTGATGTTGGGACAGAACCAAATGGGTAACACTTGGTTTACGGGAGCATTCGATCAGGTTGCCGTATGGAACCGCTCACTGACCCAGGAAGAAGTCTTGAGATATATGCAGGAAAGAGTGTTGCTGAATGATTCGGCATTAGTGGCTTATTTGACGATGGATGTAAGAGATGAAAACGGGGATTTGCGTGAAAGCGTACAGAACATGTCGCTGAAGCACTACGGTACTTTGACACAAAACTATCGTTCTACTGTGCCGTTTAATCCGGAAAGTCGCCTGCATCTGAACCAAATGTCCGAAACTTCGGCCGTACAGTTGATTTATCCGGAAGGAAAGAATGTACAGGGAGAATGGAATACATTCGACGGTACCTCTTACAACTATGTAGCAGCCGGAAGACAATCCGATTTGCCTTTGAGCAAAACACACTACACATTGGTTTATGCAAACGATCCACAGTTGACAGCAACCGATCGGATTACTTTACGTTACCGTCATGCCGGTATTATGGAGCAGGACCATTTGGTGATGGCCATTCGTGCTTTGGGTTTGGAAAGTCCGTTTGAACATTTTGTGGAAGCACAGACTGTTGAAAACGGCAAAGCAGAGTTTTCTATCGAGGGAGCGTTGTTGAACCGTGCTTCCGAAGTGATGTTCTTTGTCTCTCCTGAATCCGGCAAACGTCCGGTGAAGGTGGAGCTGGCTTTGGCCGACGGAATGTCCGGAAACAGCAATATCATGCTGGAGGAAACCGCCAAGGGATTGCCTCTGCAAGTGAAAGTATTGAGCGGAAATGCCGATGATGTGGTGATGCTGGAAGTGAAAGAAACGGCCTACGCCTCTTTGGATAAAGACAGTGTAGACATGCGTAATGGCGATAATCGCTTTACGATCATGATAGACCAATCGAAGTTGGATAAAATGGCTTTGAATCCGATAACCGTCCAGGCGGTCGGTGCGGAATCAGCTCCGTTGGAGTTCAAGGTTTATCTTGAGCCCAAGGTCGAACTGAAATTGAAAAACGGTACGGACGACTATACTTTTGTGGCTACAGCACCTACGGCTGACTTGGAAGTGGAAGCCGAACTGCTGCAAGGCTATCTGGAAGAAGAAGTTCAGTTGACGACGGTTGCTGACGTAGATAATGCGATGAATATCGGAAACGGAACCTTACTGTCGAACAGTTCGGTAACTATCGGCCACTTGGAGCATTTTGAATCTCCTTACGGTAAGGCTCAGGAGGGATGGAACCTGATCGGTAATCCGTATTTGGCAGACATCAACATCACGAAACACCAGAATGTGATCTTTGACGAGCACAAGGTGACTAAATTCGTTTATCAGTATAATAAGGAGTTGGACAACTACATTACATTCGATATGACGAACTATGATGAGGAACAGAAGATCATACCGTTCCAGTCTTATTTTGTCCAGACACTGGCACCTGAGGCTGAACTTACCGTGACTCCTGTGGCCAAAGAGGTGACGCTTAACCGTCGTACATTCGATTACTATACTGCAAACGAATATACTTCAATGCGCTTGAAACTTTACGCAGGGGATAAAGAGCAGGATCGTACGGACATTATTTGGGAAGAAGGTGCTTCGGCAGATTTTGTGGTGAATGAAGATGCACCGAAATTCTGGAGTTTGTCAGCCACAGCCAATCAATTGTTTTCTGCAGCCGGAAAATCGGCGGCTTCTGTGAACACACTGCCGATGGATACCGAAGAAGTCAAACTGGGTTTGAGAATAGGAACTCCAGGCAAGTTGTCTCTTCGTTTGAGCCGGATAACCGGTTTTACAGGAGATGATGAGGTTATCCTTTGGGACAAACATACGGGGGCAGAATGGAAGTTGGATCAGGAAAACGCCTATGAGTTTGATATCACGCAAACCGGAGATGTGAAAGACCGCTTCGTATTGAAGGTGAAACGTCATGACACTTCGGTTGGTGTTGAAGACAGAGTAGAAACAGCCAGTTATAAGGTGTACGTTTCAGGAACTACCTGCATGATAGAGAATCTGCGTGGCAATGCCGACATTCAAATCTTCAATGTGCAAGGTCAGCTTGTAGCACGCGACAAAACGGCTCAACACAACTATTCGGTATCTTTGAAACCGGGAGTACATGTCGTGAAAATCAGTGAGAACGGAAAAGATTATGTGACTAAAATTATATTGAAATGATAAAGAATAAATTAATAGGTAAAATAGGATGTTTACTGATGCTCGTATGGGCATCGGTAAGCCTCCACGCTCAATCCATAGAACTTTTGGGATTATATTCCAACGGCAGTGCCGGTCAGTTAAAAGCTAAGGTGGAGTTGGCAGGAAAGCAAATCAAATCGGTCACTTCTTATGCTTATCGGATGTCCGACGGTTTTGCAACGATAGCTTCGGATTATGAATTGATAGAAGGTTCTTTCCTGACGGTGGATGTGGAGATGCAAACCGGAGACTATGTCTATCGCATGGAAGTGGTGTTGGACGACGACACCCGGTTGCTTACCGAGTGTGTGAACCAGGCCAATACGGAAGCTTTCATGTGGTTGGGAGACTATCAATGGACGGAGGCTACCACAGCAGTAGCCGGAACATTGCCTGGTGTGGACCGTTGCTTCGGTACGGATCAGAATTTGCAGACAAGCGATAAGACTTACTATAAAGGAGTTTCCAGTAAGGGTGGTCAAATCATTTATGACCTCCCGGAAGAAATGAACTTTCGTAAGTTTGATATGGTATTGGGGACACAGAATGGCAGCGGGAATCTTAAATTCATGTTCTATTGTAATGAGGGAAAAAAATTGGACTTCACCGTTAATTCAAATGCAATAAAGTCTATTTCTACGGCTGATTATCCGACTTTTATTCCAAGCTTGCCATTGACAAAAATCAGATTGGACTTTACGAATAATTCAAATGCTATCGGAAACTACAACTTGGCCAGACTGTATATGGAACGCACCCCGTCGGACAAGCAGGAGCAACAGGTTACGTTTACGAATACGGGAGAAACCATCATATACCCTCGGCAAGTGGATTTGAAAGCTACTGCCACGTCAGGGGGCAAGATATATTACCGCATCATCAAAGGCCGCGATGCCGCCGAATTGAAAGGCAATGTATTGACCTTTAAAGATGGACAATCTACGGAAGTGCTTGTCGAGGCCACACAATACGGCAACGAACAGTATGCTTGCGCTGTAAGTCAGTTGTCTTATGCGGTTCGCACGGGAGAGAATATCTTTATCTCTTCTGTATTACCGGAGTCCGGAAACAATCCGGGAACGGTATATTTATATGTCAATCCTCAGGCAAATCGGCTTTCACAACTGACGCTGAATATCTATGACGATGTATATCTGTTGAATGAATTGCAACAACTTGATTTGTTGACGATATGGAATAATACACCGTTTGTGTCCGGAACAACCGGTAAGGTTCTGGCTGTTGCCGTTCCTGACTTAGAGATGAATCGTGTGTTCCGCATTACCTACGGTTACGAGGGAGGTGAGACGATGCATAGTTCTTATTATGAGGGATTGAATATGTTTGATTATCTTTCGGATTTGCCTTATCGTACGCAGGGAAATGCACAAATAGACAAGGCTGTCAATGGTTCTATGCTCCAAATCACCACGCAAAAATATAAAAAAGGATTTGGTATTCATGCAGTAGGTTCGGTGCAGACTACCTTGCTTGCGGGCATTTATGACCGCTTTATCACGGATGTCGGCAAACAGTCAGGCCAGCCTTATGTCATGGAGTTTGCGTTGAAGATGGATAACCGGCAGCTTACGACAACAGGCCCTGTCAATAACAGCAAGAAGACTACATGGGATTATCCTTTGGACGGCGTTTCCGTTTTGCATATTGATGTGCTATACGGTGGCGATGGAGCCGGAAACGACCATGGTTCAATCGGAGCGCCGAGACTATACCGCACGGCGGTGGCACGTAAGGAACAGACTTTAAACTGGCAGAAAGAATTTCCGTTAACCCACAACAAGCCGTTTAAGCTGCCGATGAAAGCTACGGCCTCTTCGGGATTGGCACCGGTATATCGTATTTTGAAGGGACAGGAGTTTGCCACGATAGAAGACGGAAACGTTTTGAATCTGCATACGATTCCCGAACATGCGGAGATTGTAGTCGAAGCGTTTCAGCCCGGCGACCGGGAATGGGAACCTACCACAACTACTACTTGTACATTCCGCTTTTCCAAGGGCTTTGTGGTGCAGAAGGATGCGCGGGTAGAGTTGGAAGGCGGTCAGGTATTGGAAGAACTGATTGTCTATGGTGATGCCGGCCAAATGGGGCAGGTGGTAGTAAAAAACGGTATTGTTCAGGTAAAAAAGCTGATATTGAAATATACTTTCGTACCCAAGGAATGGAATTTCATTACCTTTCCGTCCGATTTGGATATAGACAAAATCAGCGACTTGAACGCCAAGGGCTATTATCTGAATAACAAGACGTCCGGCAGGGGAGCTTACTACATCCGTAGCTACGACACTCAGGTGCGTGCGGAAAACCCGTCCGGTTCGGTATGGAAGAATCTGGAGACTCCGGAGGTGAAAGGACTGAAAGGTTACATTATGGGCATCAACAATGCCTTGGGTATGGATCCGGTAGAGGTAACCTTTACGATGGACAACGTTTCGCTCGATTTCGAATCTTCGATTCGTCCGTTGAATCTTACGCTGGACCTTTCCAAGGTAGAGCCGGGCACCCGTCAGGATGTATATATAAAGCCGGTTAACGTGAAAGGAAACACATTGAAAGTCAGTGTGGACTTCCAACCGGAGGATCTGTCGGTATTGCCCGTCAATCATGCCAAAGCATTGGAGGGGATGCGTTTTACCTTCACTCCGGACAAGCGTGGCATACGTCTGACACTTCCCGACCAGACACCGGCCAAGATTGCTGTCTATAATAAGAAAGGAACCAAATTGATGAAAGCCGTTCGTTACGTAGCGCCGATGGTATTGGATTTGAGTGATTTGAAGTCGGGCACCTACCAAATGGTGATTAACTACGGAGATGCCACGGCTGTAAGAATATTGGATTTTTGAGGATGATATAATAAAGTAAACAGAGTTTGTCGTTACGTCTTGAGTTAAAAGACGTAACGACAATTTACATAACAGAATAACGATATGATGAATAAGATTTTTATAGGATTGCTTTTGTGTCTTGCCGTATATTTACACGGGGCGGAACCAGCCGATTCAACCCTCCGGTTGATGGAAGAGATTACAGTGGCGGCCAACCGTCAACAGGATGTGAAAATGAATGTGCCTCAACAGGTTTACATTTTATCTCGTGCCCAGATAGAACGAGCCAATGCACAGACTGCCGCTGATTTGCTGACCACAGACGGTTTGCTGACTGTGCAGAAAAGCCAACAGGGTGGTGGAAGCCCGATGATACGCGGTTTTGAAAGTTCGCGGGTGCTGCTTGTCATGGACAACGTGAAGATGAACAATCTCATTTACCGTGCCGGACATTTACAGAATATCATAACCGTGGACCCTTCCATATTGGAACGTGTGGAAGTGCTTTACGGTCCTTCTTCGGTCAGCTACGGTTCGGACGCCTTGGGGGGAGTAGTGGCTTTTCGTTCTAAAAATCCGGTTTTGGGCGATGGGGGGAAAACTTTGTTTTCCGGTAATGCTTTTATGCGCTACGGTAGTGCGAATCAAGAAACCACCGGTCATGTGGATTTCAATATCGGCGGCGAACGTTTTGCTTCATTGACTTCTTTATCCTATAGCAACTTCGGTGATTTGCGGAGTGGACGACGCAAGAACCCCTTTCTAAAGGATGATGAATACATCGGCCGTCCTTATGAAGTGGTACGTGAAAATGGTGAAGACCTGTTAATCGGTAATTCCAAAGACTGGCATCAACCCGGTTCCGGATATATGCAGTACGACTTGATGCAGAAGTTCCTGTTCAAACCGGACGATAGATTCCGCCATTTGTTGAACTTCCAATTCTCGAATACGACGGACATTCCCCGTTACGATCGGTTGACGGATATGAAAAAAGACAAACCTAAATTTGCCGAATGGTATTATGGCCCTCAGTTCCGTTTGATGACAGCCTATACGATGGAGATAGCCGACTGGTTGTCGGCCGATAAAGTCGATTTTACGGTGGCCTATCAGAAAATCAAGGAAAGCCGTCATAACCGTAAGTTCGGCGAGGTTTGGCTGGGTAGCCGTAACGAGAATGTGGATGTGGTGTCATTGTCTTCCGATTGGATGAAGCAGGTGGACAATCATCGTATCCATGCCGGAATAGACGGTGCATTGAACTTCCTTTCCTCTACGGCTCACAAAACGGACGTGGACACCGGTGAGCGTGCTGCATTGGATACGCGTTACCCCGACGGAAAAAACTATATGCACAATATAGAGGCCTACGCGTCCCACCAATGGGAAATCACTCCGCGTCTGACCCTAAGTGACGGTATCCGCCTGGGATTCTCCACGTTGTATTCCTCGTTTGAGACCGCCGAATTTTTCCCATTCCTGAGTCAGGACGTGAAAGAAGTGAAACAGAACAATATGACTTACAGTTTCAGTTTGGGACTGAACTACAATCCGACCAAGGACTGGAAAATAGCTTTGGCACTTTCCACCGGTTATCGTGTGCCCAATATAGACGATGTGGGAAAGGTATTCGACTCGCAGCCGGGTATGGTGGTTGTGCCCAACCCGGATGTGCGCCCCGAAAAGACTATCAACGCCGACTTCAATGTGACTCGGTTCAAAAACGACCGTTTCCTTTGGGAAACTTCCGTGTTCGGAACCTATCTTTTCGATGCCATTACGCTAAAGCCGTATACGCTGAACGGAAATACCGAAATAGAATATGATGGCGAACTCAGCGAGATATATGCCAACCATAACAGCAGAAGGGCCTATGTTGTAGGTTCCACCACACGTCTGAAAGCCCGTTTCCTCAAGATGTTTATGGCAGACGCTTCGCTTACTTATACTTACGGTGATATTATCGACGGGGAGGATGAACGTATGCCCCTCGACCATATATCTCCGCTTTTCGGAAGGGTGGGCATGACCTTTCAGAGCAAAGACGACAAGGCCATTGTGGAGTTTTATTCCTTGTTTAACGGACGAAAGAAACTAGACCGTTATAATCTGAACGGGGAAGACAATATCGGCTACGCCACAGTGAAGGGAGAAGAGGGCAGAGGGCTTCCGGCATGGTTCACCCTGAATCTCAAAGCTTCTTATGCGTTCAATCCGAACCTGACGGTACAGGCCGGTATCGACAATCTGCTGGATACGGAATATCGCACTTTCGGTTCGGGAATCAATGCTATGGGACGTAATATCAACGTTACTTTACGTACGACCTTTTGATAAAACGGAAAACGTATATTCTACCCCCAATAAAAACGGGACTGCTATCAGGTAGTCCCGTTTTTATATGCCCTTCTGTGTGGCTATTTTTCCCGTTTTTGTTGTTTTTGGTAGGCTGTTGGCGGCATGCCGAATTCTTCTTTGAAACAAGTGGTGAACCGTTTGCGGTCGGAGAAACCCAGCGCAGTTGCAATCTCGCTTATATTGAGGGTCTGGTCTTGTAGAAGTTTCTTTGCGTAAGTCATTTTGATTTGCCGAATGAACTCCAACGGCGTTTTGCCAGTGATGGACTTGATTTTCCGGGTAAAAGTAGAGCGTGACATATTCATCTCCTGTGCCAACCATTCTACGCCCATGTCAGGGTTCGACAAATTATGCTCCACGACGTGTCGTGCGCGGTTGATAAAGATTTTATTCAAGTTTTCTACTTCTTCGCATTCTTCGTCAATCTTTCCGCTCAGGTAATTGCGAAGGTTTAACAGTTCTTGTGCTTCCGACCATAGCCTCTCGTTGCGCTTCCTTGCCCGTAGCAGATAGTACCGCACAATACCGATAACCGCCGTAGACAAAAGCAATGTGTAAAGAATGTATGCCCACCACGTTTCATAGAATGCAGGGAGGCGTTCTATGTACAGTATGGTCACGGAATCTCCCCATCGTCCGTTTTCATCGGTTGCTTTCACTTCGAATTTATATTTTCCTTTGGGTAAGTTCTGGTATATGGCACATGGATTGTCACCGTTTGTTTTCTGCCACTCCTTATCAATTCCAGACAATCGGTAAGCATAGCGGATACTATGGGCAATGCGATGGTGAAGCGATGAGAAACACAACGTGACTTGTTTGTTTTGATGTGTAAGTTCGATAGAGTTGCCTTGCGGATGGTGTTGGTCGAAGAACAAAGAACTGTCGTCTATCAGTATATCGGTAATCTTCACGTGAGCCGGACTAGCCTCTTTATCTAAATCGTTTGAGGGCTTGAGCCGATATATACCGGGAATACCGCCAAAATACAGGCTGCCATCATTTCCCCGACAGAGTGCAGTCGGAATGATGCGCCACAGGTTCGTTCCGTCCTCCGTTGTCCGGTATTCGTGATAAGCGCTGTGGGCTGGGGCATATTCAATGATTTTCTTGTTGCCGCTAATCCACACGTGGCCGTAATCATCCGTTGCAATCCGGTTTATCATGTCCCCATTAAGGTCGCAAGTAGACGTATGGTTTTTCACTTCTCCGTTTCGCGGATTGAATGAGAGAAGTTCTCCGCCGTCGCTCCCCAGCCATATGGTCCCGTTGTCCGCATAAGCGATGCTATTGAACCGCTGTCGCATGGTATAGTGTCTTGTGCGTCCGTTGTTTTCAAAAGCGTAGATACCATTGCCCATGGTACAGCAATATAAGGAACCTTGTGCCGACATGCAGATGCCGGACACATGTCCGTTTATAGACTTGACCCGGAACGTCGTTTTGCTTTTTGTATCGTGACAAAATAGGCCGTTATCCGAACCGACCCATAGTTTTCCGTCGTTTGTTTCGTAAAGACAGGTAATCACGGCCTTTCCCATTGCGTGAGACAAATCAATGCGATGCGAAAGGCATATTCCTTTGCCTTGTATCCTAAGACAATAGGCTTTGCGTTCATATTCGGGGCATATCCATACAGCATCGTCTTCGCGTGCTTTTTCCATCAACTTTACATAAGTCAGTTGCGGCGAGTTGAACTGAGACAGGATTCGGTCGTTTTTTATATCATAGAGGAAAATACCGCCACGCTCCTGAAACAGCCAAAAGATGTGTGGGGAATAGTCTGTGGGGCATAATGCCATGACGGCAGGTTGGTAACCACAATGATCGCGTAGGGCCGAAAGGTGGTAGGAGGTGGGCGATTCGTTGGAGGTGTGGATGATGAAGCTGGGGCAGTCGAATGCCGAGACCCACAAATCGCCTTGGCGGTTCTGCATGATTTCGTTGAGCATGACCTTGTCGGGCAATGGTTTGGACGGAGAGATGTATTGTGCCTGCCCGTCGCGTATCATGTAGGGGCAGAGTGATTGGATAGTGGTAGCCCATAGGATACTGTCTTTTTGAACAAAATAAATGACGTCGTTTTTGTCATTATGGTTTCGGATGACAGGATACGAAATGGAAATCCCGGTAGAATCTACATCTAACCGTACGATGCCTTCTCCCCACGTGGCCACCCAATAGTAATCCTCTTGCAGGTCCTGGCAGATTTGTCCGGGATCTGCAATCTGTCCGTTGGTAAGGGCAGTGAATTCATCTGTGCTTTTCTCATAACGTAACACCTCGCCACGCTTCGTAGTGATGAATATGTTTCCCTCACGGTCTTCGCAGAATCCGTTCAGCACTCCGTCCTTTCCCTGCTCTGAAAACAAGGGATATTCCCGGCACTGCATATTTGGAGCAAACCGGAGCAGTTTGCCTTCTACGCCCATCCATACACTGCTGTCGCGAGTGGTAAACACATGCCCTACGCGGTGTCCTTTTGTGAGCCGGTGGTTGACTTCCGTTATGCGATAGTCTTTTTTATCTAAGATGTACGCTCCGCAGTTGGTTGTGAACCATATCTGTCCTTTACGATCCTCTGCGATGGCCGCAATCAGATTGTCGTTCAGGAGATTGGGCGTACGGAAGTCCGCACGGAATGTACGGACACGGTAACCGTCGTCCCGACATAGCCCGTTTACGGTACCATACCACATGTAACCCTCGCTGTCTTGAAAGATGCGGTGTATGGCATTTACCGGAAGGTTTCTCAAGGCTGGGATTGGGGTGATGGAGAAATCGACGGCAGGCAAATAGAGACAATAGTTTGCTATGAGTAAAAGACTGATGCGTTTCATGTTTTTCCGGTTTAGAACACAAATTTAAGAATTATATCTGTTCCCGGTGTCCGTTAGCCGGATAAAAATAAAGAGCGAGGGGGACAGATTGTATCAAAAAGGGGGCTGTTTTGGAGCAGACCGGTCACGAACCTGAAAAAAGCCTGTTTTTGTCCCCCTTGTCTCCGGACCCATGGGATAATTTTGGTGTGTCAAACATTTAAAAACTACTACGATGAAGAAGATAATGAAAGCCACCCTGGCTAAAGGGATTGCGGCGGCATCCTTGTTTGCCGTGTTGCCGGTTTCGCTTCTTGCACAGAGCGAACTCTATCCCGGCCATTTTGATTTGGAAGAGGTGCGGTTGCTCGACAGTCCTTTCCTGGAGGCGATGAAGTTGAATGACTCCGCACTTTTTGAATATGATGCCGACAGGCTTCTGACAGCGGCAGTCGTACAAGCGGGGTTGAACGATGACCCCGACTCGAAGTATTACCGATGGAAAGAGTCACATCCGGTCTATCCCATTTGGTATTATGAAAGTTCCGTGCCGCACTACGTGTCCTCCCTTGCGTTGGCCTGTGCTGCAAGTTCTGATGAGACCATGAAGATGCGTTTGAAAGAGCGGCTGGAGTACATGTTGGGTATCTTGAAGGATTGCCAGGACGTGACCGATGGCAATACGGAAGGTTTGTGCGGTTACGTGGGGACGGAACCCCTTGCCGACATGTGGAAAGAGCTTTATAAAGGTAACACGGCACCTTTCATCCAAAACGGTGGCTGGTGCCCGTTCTATTATGTCCATAAAATGCTGGCCGGTTTGAGGGACGCGTGGATGTATGCGGATAACGAAGCGGCCCGGGGCATGTACCGCAAGCTGGCCGATTGGAGCGTGAATGTCATTTCTAATTTGTCGGACGGCCAGTTGCAGTCTATTTTGGGTGTCGAACATGGCGGGATGGTGGAACTTTTGGCCGATGCCTACAGTATCTTTGGCGACGAAAAGTACTTGGATGCCGCCCGGCGTTACGGTCATGACTGGCTGTTGGACGGGATGCAATCGCTTAATGCGACTCTGCTCGACGGTCAGCATGCCAATTCCACGGTACCCAAATTCATGGGTTTCGAACGCATATATCAGGTACAGCAACGTTCCGGGAGTGAGGTGGAACCTGAGTATCATGTTGCTGCCTGCAATTTTTGGGAGGATGTCGTGGGGAATCGTACGGTGTGCATCGGTGGAAACAGTGTGAGCGAGCATTTCATTCCTGCCGCCAAGGGAAGCCAGTATATCGACAATTTGGAAGGGCCGGAGAGTTGTAATTCCTATAATATGCTGAAATTATCCGAGATACTGTCCGACGAGACCCATGACGCGCGTTATGCGGATTTCTATGAATCCACCATGTTCAACCACATTTTGTCCACGCAGCACCCGCAGACGGGCGGGTTTGTCTACTTCACTTCATTGCGTCCGCAGAGCTACCGGATTTATTCCACGGCCAACGTGAGCCTTTGGTGTTGTGTGGGAACCGGATGGGAGAACCACAGCCGTTACGCTCACTTCATTTATACCCGTTCGGCTGACAATTCCACACTTTACGTGAATCTCTTCACGCCGTCCGAATTGAATGCTGATGATTTTCGGTTGACGCAAGAAAACAGCTATCCGGAACGACCGTCTACGAAAATTACGTTACGTAAGGGAGGCCGGTTCACCTTGGCCATCCGCCATCCGTGGTGGACAACGGACGGGTATACGGTCAAGGTGAACGGTGAGACAGTGGCTATCGACGTGAAGCCCGGTGAATCCGCTTATGCCCGGGTGGAGCGCGATTGGCACGAAGGAGATGTGGTGGAAGTGAGCATCCCGATGGAGTTACGTTATGAGGAATGCCCCGATTATCCGGACTATATCGCTTTTAAGTACGGTCCGATTCTCTTGGGTGCACGAACTTCTGCGGCCAGTCCGGAAGAGGCGGAAGCTACCGGACTGGAATACGAGGACTTGCCCAACCAGTTTGCCGATGACAGCCGTTGGGGGCACTCTCCGGCTTCTATGGCCATGCCCAAGTCGCTTTCTTCGGCCCCGTTGCTTATTGGCGAACGCGAGGAGGTACTGGAACGCATCACTCCCATGAAGGAGCCGCTTCATTTCGAAATCAATGTGGAGAGCGAGTGGGTGAGGAACGGTTGGAAGAAATTGCAACTCGTACCCTTCCATCAGATTCATGGTACCCGTTACCAGTGTTATTGGTATAACCGGACAGCCGACGAGTTCAAAAACAGTGAAATGGCTGTGGCCGATTCGTTGGAAATGGTGATGAACAATCGTACTATCGACTTTGTCGGCACGGGTGAACCGCAAAGCGAGTTAGCCCATGAGGCTGAATATTCGTCCACGTCGTCCACAGGGATAGCCGGGAACGAACGTTATCGCGACGTAAAGGCCAACGGTTATATCCAGTACACGCTGTTTAACCATTCGGGGAAGACAGACAGCATCTCTCTTTTATGTCGTTTCAATGTCTTCGACCACGACCGTCGGTCGGCTATCTACATTGACGGGGAAAAGCTTACGGATGTCGTAGTGCCATCGGCCACGGACAAGGCTAACAGCCAAGGGATTTTCAATATGGAATACCCGGTACCGGCAGAGATGTTGAAAGACGGGGACGGCAAGCCCAAGGAACGTATCGTGTTCCGTTTGCAGGCTTCGGAAAATACCATGGCTCCCGGATTGTATTACCTTCGCCTGTTGAGCGGCTATGGTGCGAATGACTATCGTTTCGTGTCTACCGACTGGATTGCCATCGACCCGGACCGTGTGACACAAGACAAATTCCGCTACGACACAACAAACAATACGCTCACCGTGGATGCCGGTACAGGGCAGAATGATGTGTGCATGCAGTTGGACTACGGACATGCCGGCTATACGGTTGATGGCAGGCGGAAGTATTTGCTCGTGGTAGGCAATAACCTGAGCCTTGAGGACGGTGCAAGTTATTTATGGTGGTTGAACGGCACGAACCACGGGACGCAGGTGAAACCGAATTATGCGAAAGAAGGAGAAGGGGGAGAAAGCATAATCGCATGGGACATTACGAAATCCGGTCTTGATGCCAACTGCACCGGAAGTCGTTGGGCGGCTGACATGGGGTGCACTTGTTTTGGCCTGACTTCTACTACCGGAAGCAGCACGATTAGGTATATCGGGTTTGTGGAGTCATTGGATGATGTACCTCCGGCCGTAGGAGTAGAAAGTACTTTGGCAGGGGCCTCCGGCACGGCAGTAGATGTGTATGACCTTTTCGGGAGGCTTGTTCGGAAAGACGTGAAGATGGAGCATTGCGTAGATGGGCTTCCACGTGGAATTTATATTGTGGGCAAGAAGAAAATACTTGTAGACAGGTAGAATGTCAAAATGACAAAGTGAAAGATAGTAACGCACGAGATTGCGTTATTTCCTGCCGCATCCCTTACAGGTGGGAAATAACGCATTCTCGTGCGCTTTCCTTTTTTCTGAAAGTCAGCGTTTCGTTGCTTTTGCTTTCTTTTATTCCTGTGGCATGAAGGGAGATGCTGTCGGTGTTTCCCGGCGTGTCTTGTACCGATATGTTTTTCCCGTCAAATTGCCGGTTCGTCCATGTAAGATAAAAGTCTCCAAATAAATGTACAAGATATGTTTTCAAGCATGTTTTTTCCGTTTTCATGTCATTTCAAATCGCTTTTCTTCGGATGGCCTGTCCGATCTGCGGAGAGCGATTTTTCGCTTTCAGCCAAACGATTTTTCATTTGGCTTGGATTGACGGAACAAGAAGCCCGTATTTGTACGCAAAAACGCCCCGAATTTTTATTTTTCGGGGCGTTGGTTGGGTATGGTTGTCCTGTTTTTAATTTTTTCCTTTGCTGCGGATTTTTCTTTTTGCTACCTATTTGATGCTTGTGACGTGCTTGGGGTTGCAATTTGATAATTTTGTTTAGGTATCAAGATGTCCCCCAAATGGTATTCGTCCATAAAACGGCTGCGGTCTACGGGGCCGTTGATGCCCTCGATGCGTCCGTTGGCGGTAAACTGCCACATGACGAACCGGATGTCATCCGTCAGTTCCGGAATATCTTCTGCGTACCGGGCTATCATGTATTTGTAGTCCGTGTATTTTCCGGCCAAATATTTATTGTAGAAATTACTCGACGTGTAGATGATGGGACGGATGCCATAATGTTCTTCTACCATGTGGAGAAAACGGGTAAGCCTTTCGCAAAAGCGTTGCGCGCTGCCTTTCCCTATGATTTCAACGTCGATGATAGGAATCAAGTCTTGTTCGTCCAGGTTCACCGTGCTTGTGAAGTTCTTGAACTGGGTTTCCGGATCCACTGTGGGACTAAAGAAATGATAACAACCGACTTTCAGGCCGGCTTTACGCGCCTCGGTCAGGTTGTAACGATAGGTCACATCGACCAGAGAGGCGCCTTCTGTGGCTTTCAAGTAGACGTAACTTACATTTTTGTCGGTTTTCACCGTTTGCCAGTCTATGTCTCCCTGATAGCGTGATACGTCTATGCCGTAACGATGTTCATTCTTATTGATGCGGTGGCGGTAAGCTTCCTCTACCGGAGCAACGACGGGATGCGAATGGCTCGGAGTGGCCATCATGTCGGGCTCAACCATGGCCAAGACCACTTCCTCCTTGTCTGCTTGCTTATCTTTTTTACGACCGTGCATAGGGGTTACCGTCAGGCAACATAATATGATAGTAAGAAATGAAATGAAATTTCTCATGGTGCATGGATGTTATTTCGCAAAATTACATATTTTACGGAGGAAATGCAAGCGTTTTCCGCTTCGTATGAATATTATTATTATTTTTGCCCTGATTTTTATTCCTTATTATAGAATGTAAACATGAAAAAGTGGTTTGGAATTTTTTGTTTCTTGGGGATTGTGGCTTGGGGGCGGACGGCTTTGCATGCACAGTCTTGGTTTGACGTGAAGCTTTGGGAGCAGGGCTTGCCGAATACGAACGGCAGGGATGGCGGGCCGGAGCGACAACAGGATGGTATTTATACGCCAGAGATCCGTGTGTTCCTTCCGGATTCGGCCAAAGCTACGGGACGTATCATTCTGGCTTGTCCCGGAGGAGGTTATTCGTTTATAGCCCTTGGGCATGAAGGCTACGATTGGGCGCCTTATTTCAATGAGATGGGTATCGCATACGCCGTGTTGAAGTATCGTTTGCCTTTCGGGCATCCGGAAGTTCCGGTCAGCGACGCGCAAGAGGCTATACGCGTGATACGGCGGCATGCGGCGGCATGGCGGATTAATCCTTACGATGTGGGAATTATGGGTTCTTCGGCAGGCGGGCATCTGGCTTCTACGGTAGCGGTCAAGGCGCCTTTCGATTGCCGTCCCGATTTCCAGATATTGTTTTACCCTGTTATTTCAATGGAGCTGAACCAGACCCATAATGGTTCCGTTTATTCTTTTATCGGGAAAGAACCTTCGCACGAGGAGCAGTTGCGATACTCCAATGAACGGCATATCCGTCGTCACATGGTACCTCCGGCATTGCTGTTGCTGAGCGGGGATGATACGGTAGTGCCAGTCTCCAATTCCATTAAATATTATACGGCTTTGTCACAGGCGGAAGTGCCTGCCGCGATGCATATTTATCCCACGGGCGGACATGGTTGGGGTTATAACCCTTCTTTTGCCTGCCACGAACAGATGCTGGCAGACTTGAAAGCTTGGTTGGAGGGATTGGATGCCCCGGACAGGGATGCGCTCAGGGTGGCATGTGTGGGAAACAGTATTACGGATGGCTATGGCATTTCTTTGAGTGAAGAGTATGGTTATCCGGCTGTCTTGGGCCGGAAATTGGGAAACAAATATCGGGTCAAGAATTTCGGGGTGAGCGGCCATACGATGTTGCAGAAAGGCGATTGCCCTTATATGAAGAATGACGTGTACCGGTGGTGTAAGGAATTTAATCCGGATGTCGTGGTCATTAAATTGGGTACGAACGACAGCAAGCCGCAAAACTGGAAATACAAGGATGAATTCATGACGGATGCACAGCAGATGATAGACGAATTAAAGGCTTTGCCTGCCCGTCCGGATATTTATCTGGCTTATCCGGTAAAGGCGATGAGTTCGGCTTTTGACATCTCGGACAGTGTGATTGTCAATGGTGTCATCCCTATGATCCGGAGGTTGGCCCGGAAGAACAAGCTGAAAGTCATCGACCTCCACTCCGTGTTCGACGGCCATCCCGAATGGTTGATTTCGGATGGCATCCACCCCAATGACAAAGGTGCCGCCGTGATAGCTGAAGAAGTAAAGAAAGCTATTTTGGAAAATACGGGAAATGAAAAGAAATAAGTAAATAGAAACAGAGAAGGTTGCCTCCGGACATTCCGTGCAGGCAACCTTTTCTCGTTAATGTTTGATTTCGATTTCTTCTTTCATATCTATTTCCTGCCCGTTCTTGTCGTAGAACTCATATTGCAGGAAACCCAGTTTCTGACTGGGGATTACTTTGAGTCCGAATCCGTATTTGACTTGCCACTTGCGTTTCAGGGAAACGATGCCCTGATTGATGTAGGCTGCCACATACGGGTGGACATGAAGCGTGAAATTCTTAATCCCTAATTTATTGGCCATCGTGCTGATCTTGCTTTCCAAAACATCTGTAAACAGAAAGCTTGATTTCACGGTACCCTTACCGAAACAAGTAGGACATACTTCATCCACATTTACATCCATGACCGGACGCACGCGTTGGCGTGTAATCTGCATCAAGCCGAATTTGCTTAATGGCAGGATATTATGGCGGGCACGGTCCTTCTTCATGTTTTCGCACATGCGTTCGTACAATTTTTGCCGGTCTTCCGCCAGGTTCATATCGATGAAGTCTACCACGATAATACCTCCCATGTCGCGCAGTCTTAATTGGCGTGCCAGTTCGTCTGCCGCCCCCAGGTTGACATCCAACGCATTGGCTTCCTGTCCGTCTTTCGACTTGGAGCGGTTGCCGCTGTTCACGTCCACGACATGCAATGCTTCCGTATGTTCGATGATCAGATAAGCCCCATGCTTATAAGATACGGTTTTTCCAAACGACGATTTGATTTGTTTGGTCACGTCAAAGTTGTCGAAGATGGGCAGTTTGCCTGTGTACTGTTTCACGATGCCCGCACTTTCCGGGGCTATCAGCGTCACGTAGTCTTTTACTTCACTGAAAATATCCGTATCGTTGATATAGATGTTTTCATACGAAGGATTGAACAAATCCCGCAGCATGGCTACCGTGCGGCTGGTTTCTTCAAATACCAGTTCGGGAAGCTTGCTTGCTTTTTGCGCTTTAATAAAGGCATCCTCGCATCTTTTGACTAATACCTTGAGTTCCGAGTCGAGTTCGGCCACGCGTTTCCCTTCGGCTACCGTTCTGACGATAACACCGAAGTTTTTGGGCTTGATGCTTTGAATGAGCTGTTTTAAACGTGCACGCTCCTCGGCTGATTTTATTTTGGAAGATACGGACACCTTGTCTTGGAAAGGCATCAGTACCAGAAAACGTCCGGGGAACGATAGCTCACAAGTCAGGCGCGGCCCTTTGGTCGAAATGGGTTCTTTTACAATTTGTACCAGAATCTCTTGTCCTTGCTGGAGCGTGGTTTGTACGCTTCCGTCTTTCTCAAGGTCGGGCAGGATGGAAGCCTTCGAGAATGGGTACAATTTCTTTTTGTCGCTGGTTACTTGTTTGAGGTATTTGGTGTAAGAGTTGAATTTAGGGCCAAGATCAAGGTAATGTAAGAAAGCATCGCGTTCATAGCCTACGTTCACAAAGCATGCGTTCAGCCCCGGCATAAGTTTCCTCACTTTTGCCAGATATATGTTGCCCACCACGAAAGAGGCCGACCGGCCTTCTTTCTGAAATTCCACCAGCCTCTTGTCCTCTAACAATGCAATGGAAATCTCCTTGGGCTGAACATCTACTATAACTTCGCTTGTCATTCTTTTAATTTTACTATTTGATTCTATACAGCCTTGTTTATACAAAGAACAAACTTGTCGGAATCTGTAAAGAGCCCGTCCAAGTTTGTTCTCTATTCTTTACTTACAGACAAGCGTTGGCTACTTGCTCTTATGTCTGTTTTTTCTTAATCTTTTTTTACGTTTGTGTGTAGCCATCTTGTGTCTTTTTTTCTTCTTTCCGCTAGGCATAGCTCTAATGTTTTATAAGTTAATAAATCTGTTTACTATCTTTTTCTGTTCGAATGATTCTTACTTCTTGATTGCATCAACAAAGACCTTAGCCGGTTTAAAGGCCGGAATGTTGTGCTCGTCTATGATTATAGTCGTATTCTTGGAAATATTACGAGCCGTCTTTTTAGCTCTTTTTTTAAGAATGAAACTACCGAAGCCGCGAAGATATACGTTATCCTCTTTTTGAATCAAAGATTCCTTTACTGATTCCATAAATGCCTCTACGGCAGTCAGCACGGTTGCCTTGTCGATACCCGTTTTTTTGGAAATCTCGTTTACAATTTCTGCTTTTGTCATCTTTCTGTAAAAATAATTGTTTGTAAATGCCTAATTCCTAATTTTTTGGAATGCAAATATATAGCTTTTTAGCAAGGAAAGAAAGAATATCATTGAAAAAAAACTCGTTTTTTTGCTTTTTGCCATTCCAAAACAGCTAATTTTGTACCGTTTATCTGTTTTTGCAAGAATGAAAGATTATAATTTTGCTCATAAGTTGTTGGCATGGTATCATGAAAACAGAAGGATTTTACCGTGGAGAGACACTCACGATCCATATATAATTTGGATTTCGGAGATTATCCTTCAGCAGACGCGGGTCGTTCAAGGATATGATTATTTCCTGCGTTTTATGAACCGCTTTCCTGATGTGGATGCTTTGGCGGCAGCTTCAGAAGATGAGGTGTTGAAGTGCTGGCAGGGTTTGGGATACTATTCTCGTGCGAGGAATTTGCATGCGGCGGCTCGTCAGATTGTGGAGTGGGGAGGATTCCCTGAACGTTATGAAAATATCCGTCAACTGAAGGGCGTGGGGGATTATACGGCAGCCGCCATAGCTTCTTTTGCGTTCGGGTTGCCGCATGCTGTGGTGGATGGGAATGTATATCGCGTACTTTCCCGTTATTATGGGATTGAGGAACCGATAGATACGGGGCATGGGAAAAAATATTTTGCAGCCATGGCGCAGGAGCTGTTGCCCGAGGGTAAAGAGGCGGCGGACTATAACCAGGCTGTGATGGATTTCGGTGCCATGCAGTGTGTGCCTAAGAGCCCTAAGTGCGAAGACTGTCCTTTGGTTGACGGCTGTGCCGCTTTCCGGGACAGGAGAATACAGGAATTTCCGGTAAAATCCCGTGCTCTGACCGTGACCGAACGCTATTTACATTATATGTATATAGAGGTGGGGGGAGAGGTTGCAGTGTTCCGGCGGGAAAGCAACGATATATGGAAAGGTTTGTATGAACCGTTCTTGATAGAAACCCCTGCGGCATGTGCTCCGGAAAACTTGCTGAACGATGAAAAAGTTCCTTCATTTATCCGGTCTGATAAGGCTGTGATGACTTATTTGTGCGGAGGCGTTCGCCACCAACTGACCCACCGAACGTTGATTTGTGATTTTTATAAGGTGGAACTGGCAGATAAACCCGATGATTTCGGACGTAGTGTTTGTTGGGTAAAAAAAGAAGAACTGTCAAACTATGCATTCCCTCGCTTGGTTGTAATGCTGTTTGAGAAGTTTGGTTTATGGTAGGAAAATGAAAGGATTGCAGAAAAAGTGACGTTATAGTTGGTGGAATATGGTTTATTTATTAATTTTGGAGAAATTTTAAAATGAAAAGCGTATGTCTTTAAATAAAGTGATGTTGATCGGAAATGTCGGGAAAGAGCCTGATGTTCGTTATTTGGATAACGGAGTGGCTGTGGCTTCGTTGACTTTAGCCACCACGGAAAGGGGGTATCGTCTACAGAATGGTACGGACGTGCCGGAACGTACGGAATGGCATAATATAGTATTATGGAGAGGCCTGGCTGAGACAGTAGAGAAATACGTTCACAAAGGTGACAAGCTGTTTATCGAAGGAAAAATTCGTTCTCGTTCGTATGACGACCAAAATGGAGTGAAACGATACATCACGGAGATATTTGCAGATAATATGGAGATGCTGTCTCCCCGTAATCAGGCTGGCCAGGTTTCAGGCCCTTCTGTCTCTTCTTCACAGTCCGCTTCCGCACAGGTGCAGGGCGGAAAAGAAGACTTACCCTTTTAATGTGTAACTAAATTTGTGAATTTTGGACCCTGATACATATTTATCCCAGTTTATAGCGTTATTTAACCATATAGAGGTTTACCCTCCGGATTTGGGAGCTACGATTGCTCTTGTTTTGTCTGTGTTATTGTTGGGTTGTTCCGGCTTTGTTTCAGCTTCAGAGATTGCATTTTTTTCTCTTTCCCCTACGGATGTGGGTAAGATAGAAGAGAACAGACACGCAGCAGACAGCAAAATTCTCGAGTTAAAGAAAGATTCGGAGCGTTTGCTGGCTACAATTTTGATATCCAACAATTTCGTGAATGTGGCTATCATCATGTTGCTGAATTTCTTTTTCAGTAAAACTTTGATTTTCGGTGATAGTCGTTTGTTGGAATTCCTTTTCATGACCGTCTTGCTTACCTTCTTGCTTTTGTTGTTTGGGGAGATTATGCCGAAAATCTACTCATCCCAACACACCTTGAGCTTCTGTCGTATGGTGGCTCCTTCTTTTGTGTGGATTGAAAAGTTATTTTGGCCTCTTTCGTCATTGCTGGTACGGTCGAGAAAATTGGCTACGAAAGTGGTGCATAAAGAAAAACGGGCCATATCGGTCGACGAGTTGGAACAAGCCTTGGAGTTAACAGATAAAAAGTATATTGCAGAAGAACAAAATATGCTGGAGGGGATTATCCGTTTTGGAGGCGAGATGGCCAAAGAAATAATGACTCCTCGTATGGATATTGTAGACTTGGATATGAAGACGCCTTATCCGGAGGTGCTTCAATGTATCGTAGAAAGTAACTATTCCCGTATTCCGGTATATGCAGATTCGCGCGACAATATAAAAGGTGTGCTTTACATTAAGGATTTGTTGCCTCATCTGAACAAACCTGCAAATTTCCGCTGGCAGTCTTTAATCAGGCCGCCTTATTTCGTTCCGGAAACAAAGATGATTGATGATTTGTTAGGAGACTTTCAGAAGAATAAAGTGCATATAGCCATTGTGGTGGATGAGTTCGGAGGTACGTCGGGTATCGTGACGATGGAGGATATTATCGAAGAAATTGTAGGCGAAATAAATGACGAGTACGATGAAGATGAACGTCAGTACGTGCGGTTGAATGCGAATACGTATGTTTTCGAGGCAAAAGTCCTGCTTACGGATTTCTTTAGAATCATGAAACTGGATGATGATTTCTTCGAGGAGGTAGAAGGCGAGGCCGATACTTTAGCCGGACTTCTGTTGGAAATTAAAGGTGAGTTTCCGGAGCGTCATGAGGTGATCAAATATAAAAACTATTGTTTTGAAGTGTTGGAAATGGATGACCGGAGGATTCTGAAGATAAAGGTGACGGTGGAGAGTCCGGAAACGTCCGATGAGGTGTAAATCATAGAGAGAAAATATGCCGCTGTTTCGGAAAATAAATTGTGAGAAGGGCTGGGGAGGTATATGGAAAATTACCGAGACCTTTGATGAGTTGTGTGACATGTTGCCTCACAGCGCATGTTATCGGGAGCATGCCTTCCATTTTGCGGCTGAGCGGAGGCGCTTGGAGTATGTGGCGGTGCGTTTGCTTATCTTCACTCTGACAGGGGAAGAACTACAGGTGGAATATTTGCCGTCCGGCCGTCCTTTTCTCCGTGACAGAAGACTTCAGCTTTCCATTTCTCATACGTTCGGATATGCAGCGGTGTTGTTTTCGGAAGAATATGAAGCCGGACTTGACATAGAAGTCTTTTCAGAAAGAATTGTAAAGCTGAAAGAACGTTTGATCGGTCCGGAAGAAGCGGCAGAAACAACATACGAGATTCTTTTGCATTGGTCGGCCAAAGAGGCTGTTTTTAAGATTTTGGATGAAGAGGGTATTGATTTCAGGAAGAATCTGACGGTACAAAATTTAAGTTGCCCCGCGATGCCCGACCATACGGAAGCGAAAGGGGATTTTTCTTTATATTATCATTTGTCGGACGGGAAGACGGGAACCTTTCCGGTGCATTATGAAACTACGGCCGATTTCGTCCTGACTTATGCGTTTCGGAAGCTGTAAAGTGAGGATGCAATAGCTGTTACTCGGTTTGAAATAAAAGTGAAGATACATCTCCCGTATGGAAAGGGAGACGTATCTTCACTTGTTTTTAGGCACGTACCACTTGTTTTTTCATCATTTGACAGAACAGTCCGTTTTGTTTTTTCAGTTCCTCCGGATTTCCGGTTTCTGCGACATGCCCGTCTTTCAGTACTACTATTTTATCTGCGTGTGCGATAGTACGCATGCGGTGTGCGATAATCAGTACCGTTTTATGCTTGACCAACTCCGAGATACCTGCCTGGATTTTTGTCTCGTTCTCTACGTCGAGCGAGGCTGTGGCTTCGTCCAGCAACACGATGGGAGCGTCTTTCAATAACGCCCGTGCGATGGATATGCGCTGACGTTCTCCACCCGATAAGGTTTCTCCGTTTTCCCCGATAACGGTTTGGTATCCTTGAGGCATTTTAAGGACAAACTCGTCACATCGGGCCAGACGTGCCACGCGTCTCACTTCTTCGTCAGTCGCTTCCCGTTTTCCGATTCTGATATTCTCCATGACGGATGTATTAAATAGGGTTACGTCCTGAAAAACGATGGAGAAGCATTTTAGCAGACTTTCCGGTTCAATCCCACTGATGTCTGTTCCGCCGAGCGTGATATGTCCGCCCGTGGCATCCCAAAAACGAGCCGCTAATTTGGCTGCCGTACTCTTTCCGCTTCCCGAGGGACCGACTAAGGCTGTGATTTCTCCTTGTCGGGCAGTAAAAGATACGTTGTCCAGGACTTGCTTTCCCTTTTCATAAGAGAAACTTACATGGTCGAACCGGATGTCATATCCGTTGGGATTGAACGATTTCTCTCCGTGTTGGACCGGCATGGCTTCCATTTCTTTCATCCTGTCTATACGGACGTCAAGGTAGAATAACGCCGCCAGATTGTTCAGCACTTCATTGATAGGAGTGTAAATACGTGAGCCGATAACCATGAATATCAAATACGTGAAAAGCTCCGTTTGACCGGAGGCTACCAAAGAGGCTCCGACAATGATGACACTTGCCAATCCGAGCTTCAAGATGCTTTGAGATCCGTTGACGGCAATACCCATCAGTAATTCGCTTCGTGTCAGTTGGTGCTCGTATTTATCGATTTTCTCGTCCAATCCGTTCAAGTAAGCCGCTTCCTGGTGATAGGACTTGATTTCCTGAATCGTGTCCAGTCCTTCCTGTATTTGTTCGGTCACTTCCCTTTTGTTCAGGTAGTTCGTTCGGTTCTGCTTGTGCAGTTTTCTTTTGGAGAGGACGATGACGGCCAAGGAAATGGGGACCACCCAAAACAAAGCGAGTGTAAGTGCCCAGTCGTAGAATGCCATGCCTATCGTAATCAACAGAATGCTGAGCAGAGACGCAATGAGTTGCGGTACGGCATGCGAAAAAGTGTGTTCCAGTTCCGTACAATCGTCCATGATGGTGGCAGTCAAGTCGGACAGGTTCTTTTCTCCGAAGAACGCGAGCGGGAGTTTCCGTAGCTTTTCGGCCAGCGAGATACGCCGGTTGGCACTTTCGTCGTAAACGCAAGTGTAGGTGCTTCGGTACTGGAAGACGGCAATCACATACATAACAGCCATGAATGCGATTCCGAGTAGTCCGTAGTAACATATCCCATGTGCTATTGTGGCCTCGGGGTTGAAGACGGGACGAATCCAGTCTTGCAGGTATAGGAACACATATACGGCGGGCAACATCAGTGCGACATCCAGCCATACGGTCCAGAACACTCCCTTACAAAAATCCTTGGCACCTTTTTCCGAAAGGGCGAAACGGTTTCTTATTTGACTAAGCATGGTGAACCTCCTTTCCGATGGTCCAACTGACAGATTGCTGATATTCATTCCACATGGTTTTGTATATGCCGTTTTGTTTTAATAGTTCCTCGTGTGTACCTTGCTCGACGATTCGTCCTTTGTCGATTACCAGAATACGGTCGGCATCGGTAATGCTCGATAGCCGGTGGGCGATGGTCAGCACGGTTTTCCCAGCAGTCAGCTCCTTCAGCGCTTGTTGGATGAGGTGCTCGTTTTCCGGATCGGCGTATGCCGTGGCTTCGTCAAGTACGATGATGGGGGCATTTTTCAGGATGGCCCGTGCCAGGGCGATTCTTTGCCGTTCTCCTCCGGACAGATACGTGCCTTCCGTCCCGATTTTCGTATTCAGTCCTTCCGGCAGACGGTCTATGATTTCCCTGCATTGCGCAAGGTCGAGTGCCCGATTGATTTCCTCCTCTCCGGCTTCCGGGTTTCCGTATTTCAGATTCTCGCGCAGCGTCGTTTTCAGAAGATGAGGGTTCTGAAAGACGAATGACACGTGCTGCATGAGGTCCTCCGGTGCGATATGCTTGATATTGACGTGGCTAATCCGGATTTCTCCTTCGTCGGCATCCCAAAAACGGGGCAGCAGTCTGGCAATCGTTGTTTTACCGCCTCCCGAAGCGCCGACAAGGGCCACTTTCTTTCCTTGGGGGATGGAAAAGCTTATTCCGTCTACGGCTTTCTGCGTGGCACTGGGATAACTGAAACTCACGTGGTCGTAGCAAACATCAAAAGCCGTCGGCTTCTCCGGTTTTTCCGGCTGGGACAACGGCTTGTATTCGAGCAGTCGTTCCAAACGTCCGATTGCTTCTCCGGCCTGTCCTAAAGCTTCGCTGAGATGCATGCTTTTCATGATGCTTTGCGAGAAAAGCGGAGTAATGAGTACGAACAGGAAGAAGTTGAGCAGGGCAGAAGCATAGTCGCCATCGTGGCTTACGATGAGAATGACGGTGGGAGCGAGGAAAAAGACGAAACTGTTGATGATAATCGTATAGCACGACATCGGTTTTTCCCACAGTCCGGTATAGGAAGAAGCCATTTGATTGTAGGCCATGATACTTTTATGGAAGTTCTTGAAAGAGTAGATGGTCTGTTGGAATACCTTGATGACCGGTATGCCCCTGACATATTCTACGGCTTCCGTATTCATTTCTTCCAGTGAAGTCATGTAGGCACGCATGAAGGCCTGTCCTTGCGTGTTCATGAGGTGTCCCATCAGGAACATGGCTACAGCTACCGGAATGATGCAGACGAGCCCCAGTTTCCAATCGAACGCGAAAATCAGGATGACGGCCGTCAGCGGTACCAGGACGGAACCGGCCAGGTCGGGCATCTGGTGGGCTAGAAACGAGTGGGTGATACCGGCATTATCGTCGATGACCTTACGAATCTTGCCGCTGGTATTGAGGTCGAAGAATCCGAGGGGCATGCGGACGATTTGTTTCATGGCTTCTTTCCGTAAGTTGGATTCCACCCGGAACGCCGCCAGATGGGAGCACATCAATGCCAAGTAGTATAAGACGACACTTCCGACAGCCAGACCTGCCGCCCACCCGGCGTATGGTATGGTTTCGGCGAGAATCCCGTTGCCGTGTGTGTCAAAAAATCCTTTCACGATCAGCCAGATAAAGACATAAGTGAGCATCCCCGTCACTTCGCTTACTGCCGAGATACACATGGAAAACGGCAGCAAAGCTTTCCGGTTTCCCATATAATGTTGGAGTTTTCGTAATGTATTCATTGGTTTGAGTATTGAGTCGGTTCTTTTGTTTTTTGTGCCGTGACACAGATACTTTCTTTTTTCATCTTGTCAGTGCGGACGTGGACAAACCCACAATTTTCGAGCTTGTGTTTAATCTCTTCGGCGGTATATACGGACATCCCTTCGATGCGGTCGGTCCAAGTCGTGTTGTGAGGGTTGCTGGCTTCGCAGGCGATCAGGAAAATGCCTCCCGGTTTCAGAATGCGAAGTATTTCGCAGAAAGCCTTGTCCGGATCTTCCCAAAAATATAGGGTTTCAAAGGCCGTGGCGACATCGAATGCGTCTCCTTCAAAAGGCAGGTCCGAGGCCGTACCTTGGAGGATGAAACAACGTTCATCCAGAAAAGCCTTGTTTTTTTGCCGGGCGAAAGCCACGCTTTCCGGAGAGATATCCACGCCGTAAACTTGTCCTTGCGGACATCTTTTCAACATGTGGGCGATGTTGGCTCCTCCTCCGCAGCCGATGTCGAGCACTTTCCAATCGGGGCGCCAGTCCAAATGTGTAAACGCCCATGCCGCCAACGGAGCATGGCCTGTGTTCATGCTCCTTAGAATCATCCGTCCCCAGAAGCCTTGAGGCTTACGGGTGTTTTGCAGGATGCGGTTGATAAAATTCTTTTTCATTGTATAATGGATTGATTATAATACGTAATACGTTGATGTGTAAAAGTTTACTTGATTCTGTATCCCAATAAGGAACTGAACTTGCAACTGAAACGCGGAAAACGGGCGAAAAGACGCATGACGACTCCCCAGCGTTCGGTGAAAAATCTCTGGTAGCAGGCTTGTTCTATCAGTTCCAGTGCGGGCACCCAGACTTCTACTTCGTGCCCGTCGCTGATGCCGGAACGGATTTCGGCTGCCGATTTCCGCAAGGAGTCCGGTTTTGCTCCGGATTTTACCATCATCTTACCACAAACGTCAAACCATAATTCGCCGCCGCTGAAGCGTTTGGCGATATGCTTCAAAACCGTTTTTACCTGTTCCTCGTAGAAATACATCAGCACGCCTTCCACCACGAAGATGAACTGCCCCTCGGGGTGTTGTTTTTTCAGTGCGTCCATCCATCCGGTTTCAAGGAGTGACGCAGCGATGTAACGGTCTTCGCCGGTTTCCGGAATCAGTTTTCGGCGTAAGTCGATGACTTCCGGTAAGTCCAGTTCGTAGAAGACGGCCGTTTGGTCGTTGCCGATGCGTTGGTAGCGGGTATCCAGACCACACCCGACGTTGACCACGACAGGGTGGGGATGGCTTAGGATGAAGCGCCGGATGGCATCGTCGAAGTACTTGCCGCGTACGACACATCCTACTTCACTCATTTTGGCTCCGTCGAATTGGGAATAGTCATATTCGATGCTGTCCACCAGTTGTTCTGCCATCGTGTCTTTCAATATGGCATCTCCTTTTCTCCGGCTTTCCTTGGCCCGCATGTAGAGCGGAATTAGCAGCGTTTCGGCCACTACATTTTTAAATTCATACTTTTGTTTCATAATCTTATTTTTATTAACAGTCAGACTTTCGCGGGAAGCAGTTCAAAAACGAACACTATTCCGATTTGTTCAAAAAAAGAGGGAACTTATATTTTCATAAGTTCCCTCCATCCGGCCACCTCGATGGTCATATATTCGGTGACGACCTTTTCTATCTCATCCGGTTTGACCCGCCGCATGAGAAGTTCTTCAAACAAGGCAAACATCCACACCGTATGCATACGTATGGAAAAGTCCGAAATGTCGGTCTCCAGTTTCGGATGCTTATGTTTCATGAGTGTGAAATATTCTTTGACCAGTGCCGTCGACTTCCGTGCAAACTCTTCTTTGTAGTTTTCCAAGGAAGAGCCTTGCGAGCGGAAAAGCAACAGCTGCAGCAAGTCGCGATGCCGATGGATGAACGAAGTGTATTCGTCCACCATATATTTGAAGTAATCCCTGTCGCACATGGCCATGATGTCGGTTCCGCGCCGCCCGTGATGTTCGTCCAGCATATTCTCGAAAGTGCGCACGGCCGGAGTCACGATTTGGACAAAGATGTCGTCCTTGCAAGAAAAGTAATTGTATATATTGCTCAATCCTACCCCCGATTTGTGCGCGATTTCCCGCATCGGCACCTTCAGGTAACCTTTTTCCAGAAACAAGGTGGCCGCCGATTGCAGAATGTCGCTTTTGATATGGTCTTTTACCGTTTGCATAGGCATGTCTGTTTGTCGTACAAAATTAGAATGGATTATCAGTCGGTGCAATACCTAAAAAAGACGATTTTACCGCCGCCCTTCTTCCTACGGTGTCCGGGCGAGCCGTGAACGACGCTAATTTCCTATCGAATGGTGATTTAACCGATATTTTTTTGTACTTTTGTTTCCGTAAAGCGAAGATGAATACCCCCTGTTTAATTTTATTTACGTCCTTGTGAGATGATGAATACGATACTGATTATAGATGACGAACCCATCATACGGAAATTGCTGGCACGCATGATGGAACTGGAAGGTTATGAGGTGTTCCAGGCGGCCGATCGTGTCTCGGGCCTGAAGCTGCTCACGGCCAAAACGCCGCAACTGGTATTGTGCGATGTGTTTCTGCCCGATGGCAACGGGGTGGAGATGGTAAAGGAGATAAAAGAACTGCAACCCGAAACAGAGGTCATCCTCCTGACGGCTCACGGAAATATCCCGGACGGAGTACAGGCTATCAAAAACGGCGCATTCGACTACATTACCAAAGGGGATGACAACAATAAGATCATACCGATAATCAGCCGTGCCATGGAGAAAATCAACAGCCGGCCGGTGCAGCCTTCGGGAAGCACCGTCGTGCCGGTTCGTGAATCGGCCTTCGACACTGTCTTGGGACATTCGCGAGGTTTGCAGCAAGTGATACAGTTGGCTCGCAAAGTGGCCGTGACAGACGTGCCGGTGCTGCTTACGGGCGAGACGGGGACGGGAAAAGAGGTATTCGCGCAGGCCATTCATAACGGGAGCGCGCGTGCCAAGCAGCCGTTCGTGGCCATCAACTGTTCCGCTTTCAGCAAAGAATTGTTGGAAAGCGAGATATTCGGGCATAAGGCCGGGGCTTTCACCGGGGCTTTGAAGGACAAGAAAGGACTGTTTGAAGAGGCCAACCACGGCACGATATTTCTGGACGAGATAGGGGAGATGGCGTACGGCTTGCAGGCCAAACTCTTGCGCGTGCTCGAAACAGGGGAATATATAAAGGTGGGGGATACGAAACCCACGAAAATAGACGTGCGTATCGTGTCGGCCACCAACCGCAACTTGAAAGAAGAGATAGCGAACAGTAATTTCCGGGAAGATTTGTATTTCCGCTTGTCCGTTTTCCACCTCCATCTGCCGCCCTTGCGCGAGCGCAGGGAGGATATACCGGAACTGGCCGCAGCCTTCCTGAAGTTTTTTGCCGCCAAAATGGGAAAACAGGTCAAGGGATTTGCGGCGGACTGCCAAGCCTGGATGCAGTCGTATGCCTGGCCGGGAAACGTGCGTGAGTTGCGTAACGTGATAGAGCGTGCGTTGATTACCTGCGACGACTACATCACATTGGATGACATGCCTCTTGATTTCAGGTCGTCCACTTTATCCGGTTCGGCTACCGACGGTGACGATTTTGAACTGGCGGAGGCGGAGCATCGTCATATCCAACGTGTATTACAGTACACGAAAGGGAATAAGGCCGAGGCGGCCCGGCTCCTGAAAATAGGATTGACCACCCTCTATCGGAAGATAGAAGAGTACGGTATTAATATCTAAGAGGCTTCACGCCTCTTTTTTTGTCTTATTTCTTTATTGTTGACGTAACGGCACTTCGTACCTTTCGGAATATTCGTTTTCATGACATGCGATATAGAGTTTAAAATGTTTTATATCAGCGTATTAAAGACTTCTCTGCAAATGTAAGATTTAGGATGGAAATCTTGTAAAATCAATCACCGCAGAACTGAAAATCATTCTCAAGAGATTGATTTTTCGTTCTCCTGAGAATGATTTTCAGTTCTGCGCAAGGTGATTTACGAATCAAAAGACGGTGCCAAACTATAAGAACTTTTTATCATTCCTTGGGTCTGGCAGCCGTCTTCGGGCTTAGTTCTACAGATTATATTGAGGTGGGTCAGATGCTCATGGCACTATAAGCTTCGCGGAAGCGCGGAGCGACGTTTCTTTTCATGAAATCTTGTCCGGCGAAATTGTCCATCAAGATGGCCTGTGCTTTTTCGCCCATGTCTTTGCTCACGACAACAGACACGCTGTTGTTGTCGCTTCCGTATGAAATCATCAGGATGGGGATGTCTTTAAGCAGGTCGATGACTTTGACTTCCATGTTTTCCTTTTCTTGGTCGAACTGGCCGATGATATGGATGACGGAAATGTCTTTTTCCACACTGACGGAAGCAAATTGGGACAGTTGGTTTTCCATTTGGTGGAAAGTCTCGGAACTCAGTTCCACGGCCATGGAGATATTGACACTGGAAGAGGAAATGAGGTGTATGGGAGTCTTGAAGTCCCCACAGACGGCCATCACTTTGGTCAGGAACTGAAACGGCATGAGGTTTCCTGATGAATGGATCTGTAAATAATCTGCATTTTTCCGTGTAACAACTGCTTTAATCTGGTTCATGGTTGATGTTTTTGTAATAGTGATTGTTTGTTTATTGGGATTATAATAATTGGATATACGTAGGTTGATTCCGTGTTGTCCGGCTAAATCCAGACAAGCTTTCGGAATCAGGTTGAAGCCGGCATTGATGATGCTTTTGGCTTCGTTATATGTGATGGTATAGTCTTTGAACTGACTGCATACGTCTTCGTCGGGTGAATCCGAAGACATTTGTTTCGTGGTATAAAATGTAAGTTCCTCGGCATGGAACAAGGTTGCCATGTGGGTCGCATAAAGCGTATGGAGCTTTGCGGGCATCAGTATCGTCTCTTCGAGGCCGTTCTTGCAGATGCGGGCGGGGAGAATGCTGACGATTGCATCTTGGTCCTGTATGAGTGTCCGGAGGCATTCGGCGCTTTTTTCAGAGTCTATCTTTGAATTGCTGCCGATACATACGAAAAGCGAAGGGTCTAAGAGGGATACATTCACTTTCAGGGTTTTAAAGTAAGAATAGATGATGAGACCTGAAAGGCGTTCGGTGAAAGAGAGAAGCTCTTTGTCTTTGATTTGGTTTAACGGACGGTTGACGAACGAATGGAGGGATTGGAAGAGGTTCTCTATAATCGAGATTGTGGCAGGGCTGTTCTCCGCGGCACCTGTAAGTTGAGATGTGAACTCGAAGGTTTTTGTTTTCAGCGCGTCAATCAGGGTCGGGAGCTTTTCCCAGTCGAAATTGTACAGCGAAATGGCGATGTCCTGGAGTTTGTCTTTAATCCACGGAAAGGACGGAGGGATGAGAATAGACTGCTCTCCTAAAGGAACGTACGACGGTATTTGCCGGACATCTTCAATGGATGTGATAGCTTCAAAACTATAAATTTTCATATTTTTCTATTTATTAATTTCTTGTTTTGGTTTTATTCTTCTTTTTCTTTCTCAAATTGGAAGGGATTTTTCCAAAATGAAAGGGTGAAACTTTTTGCGGAATGTGTTCAACCTTTTGTAAATCAGTTCTTTTTTATCTTTTCATGCTCTTTCGTTTGATAACGGTTATTTCATATACATATATGATACCACCGTGCCAGAACATAAAGACGGGGGAGAAAAGCGGAGCGGGACACTGTGGGTCGGAATAAGTAGCGGTAGGGAGAGGAAGTGGAAGGTGGGGAGAGGCTTATATATAATAAGGTATATGAATATAAAGAGAGTTTATCCTTTTTCAAATCGGAGAGGTGTTTTTTCAAAATGGAAGAAGGTTTTCTCTGTATAGAGAATCATAATAAGATGTTATGTGTTTGTAAAACAGTATAGTAGGGGATAAACTATGTTTTTTGGCATACTTTTGGTCTAATGGTATGGCGATAAGTTATAGTATTAATTAAAAAACAAAAGTATTATGGAATTATTTTCATTTGGTTTTTTGGCCTGCTTGGTGAGCGGCTTTTTGTGTTTCTGGTTGTTCTGGAAATGTGTGGATTGGTTTGAGAAGATTTAATTTTTAAAAAGTAGGTATTATGTACACAGCGTTATTTGTTGTCAGTGTAGTGATGTTCGGCTATTTGATGTATGTGCTCGTCAAGCCGGAAAAGTTCTAAAAAACATTTTTTTTGATTTAGCAGTATTATGAATACAGAAATTTTAGGTGTAGTTGCACAGATTGTACTGTTGGTGGTATTGAGCTATCCGCTCGGAAAGTATATCGCTAACGTATATAAAGGTAAAAAGACGTGCTTGGATTTTATGAAACCGATAGAAACGGCTATTTATCGTTTCTCCGGTATCAACCCCGAAGAGGAGATGAATTGGAAACAATTCTTGCGTGCATTATTAATCGTGAACCTCTTTTGGTTCATTTGGGGTATGCTTTTGTTGGTGCTTCAAGGTTATCTTCCGTTAAACCCGGATGGAAACGCCGGACAGACAGCCCATCAGGCATTCAATACTTGTATTTCATTCATGGTGAACTGTAACGAGCAGCACTATAGCGGTGAGACAGGATTGACTTATTTGACTCAGTTGTTCGTCATCATGTTGTTCCAGTTCGTAACAGCAGGAACCGGTATGGCTGCTATGGCCGGTATCATGAAGGCGTTGGGAGAAAAGACTACGAAGACTATCGGTAACTTCTGGAAATACTTGGTATTGAGCTGTACCCGTATTCTGTTCCCTCTTTCCTTAATCGTAGGCTTTATCTTGATCACTCAGGGAACTCCGATGGGCTTCGACGGAAAGATGGAAATTACCACAATGGAAGGTGCAACGCAGAATGTCTCACAAGGTCCTACGGCTGCTATCGTTCCTATCAAACAGTTAGGTACGAACGGTGGTGGTTACTTCGGCTGTAACTCTTCTCATCCGTTGGAAAACCCGACTTATTTGTCCAACATGACGGAATGCTGGTCCATCCTGATTCTTCCGATGGCAATGGCTTTCGCATTCGGTTTCTATATCAAGCGTAAAAAACTGGGGTATTCCATTTATGGCGTAATGTTGTTCGCTTTCTTGGTGGGCGTATGTATCAACGTATATCAGGAGATGAACGGTAACCCGCGTATTGACGCCATGGGTATCGCTCAGGACAATGGTGCCATGGAAGGCAAGGAAGTGCGTCTGGGCGCAGGTGCCACGGCTTTGTGGAGCATCGTTACCACGGTAACTTCTAACGGTTCTGTAAATGGTATGCACGATTCAACCATGCCGATTTCCGGTTTGATGGAGATGTTGAACATGCAGATCAATACATGGTTCGGCGGTGTCGGTGTAGGATGGATGAACTACTTCACCTTTATTATCATCGCAGTGTTTATCAGCGGTTTGATGGTCGGCCGTACGCCGGAATTCCTTTGCCACAAGGTCGAGGCACGTGAAATGAAGGTGGCTTCTATCGTGGCATTGCTTCATCCTTTCGTTATCCTTGTGGGTACGGCGTTGGCAGCCTACTTGTATGTACATGCTCCGGCTTTCGTGGAGAATGAAGGAGGATGGTTGAACAACCCGGGCTTCCACGGCTTGAGCGAGATGTTGTATGAGTTCACCTCAGTGGCTGCAAACAACGGTTCCGGTTTTGAAGGATTGGGCGACAACACTTGGTTCTGGAACTATTCTTGCGGTATCGTTTTGATATTGAGCCGTTTCATTCCTATCGTAGGACAGGTGGCCATTGCCGGTCTGTTGGCAAGCAAGAAATATATTCCCGAAAGCGCAGGTACGTTGAAGACTGATACCGTTACATTCAGCGTGATGACTTTCGCTGTAATCTTCATCGTGGCAGCCTTGTCATTCTTCCCGGTTCACGCATTGAGTACGATTGCAGAACATTTCAGTTTATAAAAGATTATTTAAGGATAAGATAAAGTATGAAAACTAACAATAATACTTCCCTCTTCCAAAGGGATCAGGTAATGGAAAGCTTGAAACAGTCTTTTGTCAAGCTGAATCCCAAGATAATGGTGAAGAACCCGGTCATGTTCACCGTAGAGATTTCTACTCTGATCATGTTTATCGTGACCCTCTTCTCGGCTACGAACGATTCACAGGGTTCCTTTGCATACAACCTTTTGGTCTTCATCATCCTGTTGGTGACTTTGCTGTTTGCCAATTTCGCAGAGGCGATAGCCGAAGCCCGCGGTAAGGCTCAGGCCGACAGCTTGCGCAAGACCCGTGAAGAGACTCCGGCCAAGTTGAATGTGAACGGACAGATCAAGACCGTGAGCAGTTCACAGTTGAAGAAAGGTGATGTGTTTGAATGTGAGGCAGGCGACGTGATTCCGGCCGACGGTGAAATCATCGAAGGTTTGGCTTCTATCGATGAGAGTGCCATTACCGGTGAATCTGCTCCGGTAATCCGTGAGGCAGGCGGCGACAAGAGTTCCGTTACCGGTGGTACGAAGGTACTTTCCGACCATATCAAAGTCGTTGTGACCAGTCAGCCGGGCGAGAGCTTCTTGGACAAGATGATTGCTTTGGTAGAAGGTGCAAGCCGCCAGAAGACTCCGAATGAAATCGCCCTGACGATATTGTTGGCCGTGTTCACTCTGGTATTCTTGATTGTCTGCATTACCTTGAAACCGTTTGCCGACTATTCCAATACGGTGATTACCATTGCAGCTTTCTGTTCTTTGTTCGTTTGCCTGATTCCTACGACCATCGGCGGTCTGCTTTCTGCTATCGGTATTGCCGGAATGGACCGTGCTTTGCGTGCCAACGTGATTACCAAATCCGGTAAGGCTGTGGAGACGGCCGGTGACATCGACACGTTGTTGCTGGACAAGACCGGTACGATTACAATCGGTAACCGTAAGGCTACGGAATTCTATCCGGTTGCCGGTATGGATAAGCATGCGTTTATCGAAGCTTGTTTGATGTCTTCCGTATCGGATGATACGCCGGAAGGTAAGTCAATCATTGAATTGGGACGTGAAATGGGCGTACGTATGCGTACCCTGAACACCGAAGGTGCACACATGATTAAGTTTACGGCCGAGACGAAGTGCTCCGGTATCAACTTGAAAGACGGTACTGAAATCCGTAAGGGTGCTTTCGACGCTATCCGTCGTATCGCCATGGAGGCTGGTAACAAGTTCCCGAAGGATACGGAGGATATTATCCAAGCCATTTCGGCAAACGGTGGTACTCCGTTGGTGGTTTGTATCGACAAGAAGGTTGCCGGTGTCATCGAATTGCAAGACGTTATCAAACCGGGTATCGAAGAACGTTTCGAGCGTTTGCGTAAGATGGGTGTGAAGACGGTAATGGTAACCGGTGACAACCCGTTGACCGCCAAATACATTGCCGAGAAGGCCGGTGTGGACGACTTTATTGCTGAAGCCAAACCGGAAGACAAGATGAATTATATCAAGAAAGAACAGGCAGCCGGTAAGTTGGTGGCTATGATGGGTGACGGTACGAACGATGCTCCGGCATTGGCACAAGCCAACGTGGGTGTGGCCATGAACAGCGGTACTCAGGCTGCCAAGGAGGCCGGTAACATGGTCGACTTGGACAACGACCCGACCAAATTGATTGAAATCGTGGAAATCGGTAAGCAGTTGTTGATGACTCGTGGTACGTTGACGACATTCTCTATTGCCAACGACGTGGCCAAGTACTTTGCCATCATTCCGGCATTGTTCATGTTGACGATTCCCCAGTTGGCCCCGTTGAACATCATGGGCTTGCACAGTCCTGAAAGTGCTATCCTTTCGGCTATCATCTTCAACGCCATCATCATTCCTATCCTGATTCCGTTGGCTTTGCGTGGTGTGGCTTACAAACCTATAGGTGCCAGTGCGCTGTTGCGTCGCAATTTGTTGATTTACGGTGTAGGCGGTCTTATCGCTCCGTTTGTCGGCATTAAGTTGATAGATTTATTCGTAGGATTATTCTTTTAATCAATAAATAGACAAAACAATGAAGAACTTTATAAAATCATTTCGTATAACGATAGCGTTCTGCATCTTCTTTTCGGTATTTTACATACTGGTATTGTGGATATTCGCACAGTTTGCAGGCCGCGGCGAGAATGGCAATGCAGAGACTGTAACCTTGAACGGTAAGGTCGTAGGTGCTGCGAATGTAGGACAGATGTTTACGTCAGACGTTTACTTCTGGGGACGTCCTTCAAGTGCTGGTGACGGTTACGATGCTACAAGTTCTGCCGGTTCCAACAAAGGTCCTACCAATGAGGAATATTTGGCAGAGGTGGAGGCCCGTGTAGATTCCTTCCTTGTACATCATCCTTATTTGAGCCGTGACGAAGTGCCGGCTGAAATGGTAACGGCCAGCGGTTCCGGTCTGGATCCCAATATCACTCCGGCTTGTGCATACGTACAGGTGAAACGGGTAGCCGAAGCTCGTGGCATGAGTGAAGACGAAGTGAAAGCTATAGTAGACCAAGCTGTGGAGAAGCCTCTGTTAGGCATGTTCGGAACAGCAAAGGTAAATGTACTGAAACTGAATGTGGCTTTAGACGAAGCAAATAAATAATAACAGTAGACAAGAAATGCCGTCATTGATGAAGTTCGGATATGGAAAAATACATTCGGGTAGCTTTGTCGGCGGAAGGAATAAACTGCTTCTCTCGTACTACCTTTGCCATGGCGACAGAGTCTGGAGGTTTTGGAGATATTCCCGTGCTTCATGGGTGATGGCATTCTTAAAAAAACAAGTGAAAAGTAAAACGACACAACACAACACTTTAATTGATTTATGAATATGAAAAGTTTAAAAAAAGTAGGATTGGTTTTAGGTGCGGCACTGTTAGTGCCCGGCATGGCAAACGCAGGTGATTTCGTTGTCAGCGGAAAAGCTGATTTCGTAAGCGATTATATCTGGCGTGGTTTGGATCAAAATTCGGGATTCTCTATCCAGCCCTCTTTGACGTTAAGCTACAAAGGCTTGAGTCTTAACGCATGGGGAAGCCAGACGCTTTCTAAATGGGGCGTGAATGACAATGGTGGCGGCGCAAAGGAATTCGACATCAACTTGTCATATGCCATCAAAGGTTTCTCCGTAACCGTATCGGATTACTGGTGGAGCGGAACCGACATGCCTTATGGTTACTATGAGGATGCTCATTATTTTGAAGGAACTTTAGCTTATAACTTCGGTGAGACTTTCGATAAATTTGCATTGAACATTTCATGGAGTACGATGTTTGCCGGTGGAGATAAGTTCGTGTTGGGTGAAGATCCTACGGACAACAACAAGTTCTCTACTTATGTCAACCTCTCTTATCCGGTTTCATTACCGGCCGACATTACATTAACCCCGGCCTTAGGATTCACTCCTTGGAAGGGTATGTACAACGACAAAGCCGGTGTGACGGATGTTTCCATCAAAGCAAGTAAAGATATCCAAGTAACGGATAAATTTGCAATACCTGTCTTCGTACAGGCTCTTGTTGCCCCGGTCCATGACAGAACCTACCTTTTGGCTGGTTTTAGCTTGGGCTTCTGATTCTATTCGTAGTTTTCTCAGGGTTCCTCACGGAGCCCTGAGTTTTCTCTCTTATATATAAAGGCAAGTATGGACATTGACCTTTTTCTTTGTTTGGATATTACCTGACGCGTTATTGCCAGGTTTTATGGTGAATAGTCGTATTTAGGAATTTATTTGAAGATGAAATTATATATCGTTGCAAACAGATTGCCTGTAAAGGCTGTGCCTCGGCAAGACAGCTATACTTTCGTACGTAGTGAAGGAGGTTTGGCAACGGGGCTCGACTCCTTGCAGATTTCCATGGAGAAACATTGGATCGGCTGGCCGGGAGTTTGTGTCGATAATGCCCGTCAGCAGATAGAAATCCGACAGCATCTGGAGACGATGGATTTTCATCCGATATTTTTGTCGGAAGAACAGTATCACGATTACTACGAAGGATACAGTAATAGTACCATTTGGCCTCTGTGCCATTATTTCTTTTCCCATACTACGGTACGGAAAGAGTATTGGGAGTCTTACCAGAAAGTGAATGCTCTGTTTTGCGAAGAGATTTGCAAGCAAGTGGGTTCCGGCGATTGGGTTTGGATACAGGATTATCAGCTTATGCTTCTTCCAGGCATGTTACGGAAGCGGATGCCCAATCTTCACATCGGATATTTCCATCACATTCCGTTTCCCTCATACGAATTATTCCGTATATTGCCCGAGCGGGCGGAATTGTTGAACGGTCTGATGGGAGCGGATTTTATAGGTTTCCATACACACGACTATATGCGCTATTTCATCAATGCTGTAGAACGTGTATTACATATTAAGTTCGATTTGGACGAAGCTCAGACGGACAGCCGCATCGTGCGTGTAAACGCACTGCCGATGGGCATAAACTATGAATTATACAATCATTCGTCTGCCACGCCGAAAGTGTGGAGCGAGATAGAGAAAAAACGTATTCTTTTCCGCAACCACAAGTTGTTGCTGTCCGTAGACCGTTTGGATTATAGCAAAGGCATCCTGCATCGTTTGCAAGGGTTTGAGACTTTTCTCGAACGTCATCCGGAATACCAAGGAAAGGTGACGCTGGCTATGGTCATTGTGCCTTCTCGCGACCATGTGGAAAGCTATGCAGGGCTGAAAACGAAGATAGACGAGACCATAGGACGGATTAACGGACGTTACTCTGACATCAACTGGACACCGGTCTGTTATTTCTATCATGGTTTTTCATTTGAAGAACTTACGGCCATGTATTTCGTGGCAGACGTGGCCTTGGTTACTCCGTTACGAGACGGTATGAACCTTGTGGCTAAAGAATATGTCGCCACGAAAGTCAACAATCCGGGGGTATTGGTATTAAGTGAGATGGCGGGTGCCGCCGTGGAATTGGCCGATGCCATCCAGATTAACCCTAACGATACGGACCAGATTGCGGATGCCATTTTTACGGCCTTGCAGATGCCCTACGAAGAGCAAGCAAAACGTATCAGCAAGATGCAGGTCATACTTTCCGTCCAGACCGTCAACAAATGGGCGGTCGACTTCATGGAAGAATGGAAAAACGTGGTAGACAAAAACCAATACCTGTCGGGGAAGTTGCTTTCCACGAATTTGCTGAAACAGATAAAGGCTTTGTATACTCAGGCTCGGAGCCGTCTCATTTTGTTGGATTATGACGGGACGTTGGTGGGATTTCAAAAGCGTCCGGAAGATGCCGTGCCGACCCCTGAGGTAATACAGGTACTTAAGGATTTGACCTCCGATCCGGCCAATCATGTGGTTATCAACAGCGGTCGCGACCATCAGACATTAGAGAAGTGGTTAGGCGGTCTGCCGGTTTCTTTTGCCGCGGAACACGGGGCCTATTATAAAGAGAACGGAGAATGGCATCAGACCAGCTACAAACCGGAATGGAGCCAAAGTATCCTGTCTATTCTGAACATGTTTGTGCATAAAACCCCGAAATCGCGTTTGGAGATAAAGGAGACGGCTTTGGCTTGGCATTACCGGGCGGTAGATTCCTGGTTGGGAGAACTGAGGGCACGCCAGTTGGTTCGGGCATTGGTTTCCATTTGTTTGCAACATCGTCTGCAAATCTTGCAGGGAAACAAGGTGGTAGAAATCAAACAGTCTAACTGTACGAAAGGATCCGAAGTAAAACGATTGTTGCGTAAGGCGCATTATGATTTCATATTGGCTATGGGAGACGACACGACAGACAATGACATGTTTCGTGCCTTGCCGGAGAGTGCCGTTACGGTAAAAATCGGAACGGTGTCGGAAGATGCCCGTTATAACCTGAAATCTCAAACGGATGCTTTGCCGATGTTGCAGGCTTTGGCCACGGGGAATCCTCTTCGTATCTCCTCGAACGGGAAACAAGGCCGTCAGGATTTAGGTGTGATTTTACATTGGATGAAAAAACTGATTAAACGAAAATAAACATATCATGCAAAATTTGAACTACGGCGTAATCGGGAATTGCTCGACCGCCGCCCTCATATCGGAAAAAGGGGCTATTGAATGGCTGTGTTTTCCTGAATTTGATTCTCCTTCCGTATTTGCGGCCATATTGGACAGGCAAAAAGGGGGCCATTTTGGTTTTAAGGTGACTTCGGATTATAAGGTTACACAATCGTACGTGCCTCATACCAACATCCTGTCTACACATTTCGAGTCGGAAGAAGGAGCTTTCGACGTGGTGGATTTCATGCCTTGCTATCCTACCTCCGATGGAAAGGATTTCTACCGTCCGGCAGAGATTTACAGGTACATCCGTTGGGCGAAAGGCCGTCCCCATATAAAGGTGGATTATCGTCCGGCTCCCAACTATGCGAGGGGAAAGACCATTTATAACGTGACCTCTCAATACGTTGAAACTTATTCGTCGGCAGAGAATAAGGACCGGCAATACTTGTATTCGTCGTTGGACTTGAAGAAAGTCGTGAACCATGATGAAATTACCTTGGAAAAGGATGAGTTTTTTCTGTTTTCTTTCAATGAGAAGGTCATTCCGGTGGATATCGAACGGGAGAAACTGGAATATTGCCGCACTTTGGTGTATTGGCTGAATTGGACAGACCATGCCAAACGTTACACAAGGTATAACGAGGTAATCGAACGAAGCATGCTTGTATTGAAGCTCATGACCTACCGCAATGGCGCGGTGATGGCGGCCGTGACCACCAGTCTGCCGGAGACTGTAGGGGAGGTGAGAAATTGGGATTACCGTTTCTGTTGGTTGCGTGATGCTTCCATGGCCATCGAGACCTTGTTCAATATCGGCCATGTCAATTCAGCCCGTCGTTTCATGAAGTTCATCCAGTCTACTTTTATCACGACGCACAACTACCAAATCATGTATGGCATTCGTGGCGAGAGGGAACTGACGGAGCTGACACTCGACCATTTGGCCGGTTACAAAGATTCGAAACCGGTGCGCATAGGCAACGATGCTTATCATCAGCGACAGAATGACTCTTTCGGTTATCTGATGGACTTGATTTACCAGTACTATTGTCTGATGCCCGGAACCTTGGACGAGGTGGAAGATATGTGGGAGATGGTGAAGTGTATCGCCTTGACGGTTTGTGAGAATTGGCGCAAGCCGGATAAAGGTATTTGGGAAATCCGGGGCGAAGCGCAGCAGTTCGTGTCGTCCAAAGTCATGTGTTGGGTGGCATTGGATCGTGCAGCCAAAATTGCCGTATTGCTGAACAAACATGGTTATGGAGAGCAGTGGAATGCCGAAGCTGCGCTGATCAAGGAAGAAGTCTTCACACACGGGTGGAAAGAGGAACTGCAAAGCTTCTCCCAATGTTATGAAAACCAGGCATTGGATTCTTCCTTGTTGTTGATGGAACCATACGGTTTCATCAGTGCGGACGATGTACGTTACCATAAGACGGTACGGGCCGTGAAAGAGGCATTGATGCACAAGGGATTGATGTATCGTTATAACAGTAAAGACGATTTCGGTTTGCCGTCTTCGGCCTTTACGATTTGCACTTTCTGGTTGATTCGGGCTTTGTATGTCATCGGGCAGCGTGAGGAGGCCCGGTGTTTGTTCGAAGAAGTGTTAACCTATGGTAATCATTTGGGATTGTTCAGTGAAGATATTAACTTTGATACGAAAGAACTGTTAGGAAACTTCCCGCAGGCTTATTCCCATCTGGCTTTGGTGAATACGGCCATTTTACTTTCACGAGAGAGTAAACAGTTGAAGCTTAAATAATAAAAGTATATGGAAGAAAACGAAAACGGTAACGCGCAGCGGTTTCTGGAATTGATTCGTCGTTCCCGACGGGGCAAGTTCAAGATTTACATCGGAATGATAGCCGGTGTAGGCAAGACTTACAGGATGTTGTCGGAGGCGCATGACTTGTTGAAGAACGGAATAGACGTGCAAATCGGTTATGTGGAGACTCACGGTCGTCCTGGAACGGTGGCCATGCTCGAAGGTTTGCCCGTGATTCCCCGCAAGAAAGTCTTTTATAAAGGAAAGGAAATCGAGGAGATGGATTTGGAGACCATTCTGCAAGTCCATCCCGAGTTGGTCATCGTCGATGAGTTGGCGCATACGAATGTGGAAGGTTCTCGCAATACGAAGCGTTGGGAAGACGTGATGGAACTCTTGGATGCCGGCATCAATGTGGTTTCGGCTTTGAACATCCAGCATATCGAAAGTTTGAGCGAGGACGTGAAGAGCATTACGGGAATCAATGTGGCGGAGAGGGTGCCCGACAAAGTATTGCAGGAGGCCGATGAGGTGGTGAACATCGACCTGACGGCCGAAGACTTGATAACGCGCCTGAAAGCCGGGAATATCTATAAAAAGGAGAAAATACAGACCGCCCTCAATAATTTCTTTAAGACAGAGAATATTCTCCAGTTGCGTGAGTTGGCTTTGAAAGAAGTGGCTTTCAGGGTGGAACGCAAGGTCGAAAGCGAGGTGACGCCTTTGGCACCGGCCCAGACGCGGCGTGAGAAAATCCTGGCTTGCGTGAGCAGCAATGAGCATACGCCGAGGCATATCATACGGAAAGCATACCGGCTGTCCACGCGTTACAGTACTTCCTTTATCGCTTTGCACGTGCAGACTCCCAAGGAAAGCCCGGACCGTATCAAGCTTTCTTCCCAACGTTATTTGCTGAATTATTTCCAGTTGGTGACCGAGTTGGGCGGAAAGGTAGAACAGATGTCCTCACCGAATGTGACCGACGCTATCGTGCAGTTTTGCAAAGAGAATCAGGTGACAACCGTATGTATGGGGCGTCCTGCGTTTGAGATGCCGGAAATGTTTTTTAAAATCGGACGGTACAAGCGTTTCTTGCAACAGTTGTCCGAGATGCGGATTGACTTAATTATTGTAGCATAATAAATCTCATTTAAAGATATGAAATTCGATATGAACATTAAGACCAAACTCACCGTGTCGATCGGTGTCTTGGTGGCCATGATTGTTTTGTTGGTGTCTTTGTCGGTGACGAATCTGCAAATACTGACAGCAACCGAACCGGACAGCCCGGCAGCCGAGCCGGGAATGAACCGTGCATTGACATGGATTATGATTATCGGTGGCATTTGTATTTGCATCGGTTTGTGGATTCTGTTTAAAATTCCCAACTCCATCAATTCTCCCTTTAAAAGTTTAGTGAAAGGTATCCTTGAGATAGCCAATCATAATTATGATGCCAAGTTGGACCTGAGAGGCGACAAGGAACTGGAAGAGGTGTCGAAGAATTTCAATAGGATGGCCAAACGGTTGAAAGATTATCACAACAGTACGATTTCGGACCTCATGGCTTCCAAACGTTATCTGGAAACCATCATCAATTCCATCAATGAACCCATCGTCGGTCTAGACAATGAGCAAATCATACTCTTTATCAACAATGAAGCGTTGAACATACTGAATTTGAAACGTGAGGACGTCATCCGGAAGTCGGCTCAGGAGATAGCCATGCGCAACGACCTGTTGCGTCGTCTGATTTGCGGAATGTGGGAAGATAAAAAGAAGGAACAGGAGGCACCGAAGTCCAAACGCGAGTCGTTGAAGATTTACGCCGACAACAAGGAGAGCTATTTCCAGGTGAAATATATGGAGATTACGATGCGAGGCAACGACGGAGTGACGATGGAGAAGAGGGGAGATGTAATCATGTTGAAGAACGTGACGGAATTTCAAGAGCTGGACACAGCCAAAACGACTTTCATATCCACCGTATCGCATGAGCTGAAAACCCCGATTTCAGCCATTATGATGAGTCTGCAACTTCTGGAAGACAAGCGTGTGGGAGGACTGAACCCTGAACAGGAGGAACTTTCGAGAAGCATTAAAGAGAACAGTGAACGGCTGCTCAGTATCACGGGCGAGTTGCTCAATATGACGCAGGTGGAGAGTGGAAAACTGCAACTTAAACCGAAGATTACCAAACCTATCGAATTGATTGACTATGCTATCAAGGCCAATCGCGTACAGGCTGAGAAATTCGGAATACAAGTGGAAGTGGACTATCCGGAGAAAATCGGGAAGCTCTTTGTCGACAGCGAGAAAATAGCTTGGGTGTTGACCAACCTGTTGAGCAATGCCGTCCGTTATTCGTCCGAGGCCGGTCGTGTGGTCATCGGGGCACGCCAACAGGACGACAACCATATTGCCATGTTTGTACAAGATTTCGGAAAGGGCATAGACCCGCGTTACCACGAAAGTATTTTCGAGCATTATTTCCGTGTGCCGGGTACGAAAGTGCAGGGAACCGGATTGGGTTTGTCCATTTCCCGGGACTTTGTGGAAGCTCACGGAGGAACACTGACGGTAGACAGCGAATTGGGAAAAGGCAGTGTCTTTACCATGGTTTTGCCTTGCTGAGGAAAGAATATGTAGGAGTGGCATCCTTCTTTCAAAAAACGCATGATTTTGCGGCTTTTCGAAGGAAGGATGTTTTTTATTTATAAAGACAAAATGATTTTTCTGTCCGAAAGACATAAGAATCAGGCTTTTTTTGTAAGTTTGCAATATACAAAACAAGGAGGAACAGTTTATGACTACAATGGAATTGAATGCGGAACTTTTTCGCCAGCTCAGTATTATTGCAGAGGACGAATCGTTGATGCGGAAGGCCGTGAAAGCCGTTACGCGCCTCGCCAAACAGAAAGAGACGGAAGAAACAGAGTATATCGGCAAAGAGGAAATCCTGAAAGGGATTGATGCGGGACTGAAAGAAATGGTCGAGAGGAAGCATAGTGGAAATAAGGCAAAGACGTTGGAGGAGTTGATCAATGAATTATAGAATTGTATTAGACCGTACTTTCGAGAAAGAAGTGAAGCGGTTGGCCAAACGTTATCCTTCATTGAAATCCGACATCAAGGCCTTGCGTGATGAAATTCTGGCTAATCCTACCGCCGGTACCGACTTGGGAGGAGGTTTGCGTAAAATCCGCATGCGTATCGCTTCTAAAGGAAAGGGAAAGAGCGGCGGGGCAAGGGTCATCACTTTCACGGTGGTAGTGGCTGTCGAAGAAACGGAAATCAACTTGCTTTATATTTACGACAAGGCGGAACGCGAATCGGTGTCGGCTCATGAAATCGAGGCACTGCTTCGCAAAAACGGCTTGTGAGCCGTTTTTTTATAAGAACAACATCAGCACCACCTGACTGATTACCACACGCATGAACATCCCCAACGGATAGACCGTGGCGTAACTGACGGAAGCGTCGTTGCCGGGAAAACTGTCGTTCACGTAATTCAAAGCCATGGGGTTGGCCATGCTGCCGCACAACATGCCGCAAGTGGAACCGAAATTCATCCCGCACATCCGCATGGCTACCACGGCCATCAGCAGCACCGGTACCACGGTGATAAGAAATCCGGAACCAATCCATATCGCCCCTTCCGGCCGGACGACGGTCTCGAAGAAATGGGCACCCGCGTCGATGCCGATACCGGCTAAATAAAGGGACAACCCGATACCGCGCAACATCAGGTTGGCACTGCGGGTCGTATAAGTACGCATGTGCAGGCGCGGCCCGAAACATCCTACCAATATTCCTACGATAATAGGGCCGCCTGCCAGTCCCATTTTTACCGGACTGCTGATACCCGGCATGCTGAGCGGCACGGAACCCAACATCAATCCCAGTACGATGCCGATGAAAATGGCGGCCAGGTTGGGTTCGCGCAACGTGGAGACAGAGTTGCCCAATATGCCGGCCACGCGCTTGATGGCCGTTTTTTCGCCTACCACCGTCAGCCGGTCGCCTAATTGCAGGATGAGGTCGGGAGTAGCCAGAATTTGTACGCCGCTACGCAACACGCGGCTGATGTTGATGTCGTAAGTGTTACGCAGGTGCAATGAACCCAAACGCTTGCCGTTGATTTCAGCTTGGGTCACTACGATGTGTTCCGACACTAAGTTACGGTCTATGCTGTTCCAGTCTATATCTTCCTGATTCCAATCCCGGTTTTCCTGTTCGCCGAACAGCAGAGTCAGGGTCGGCATATCTTTTTCCGTAGTTACCACCAGAATCCGGTCGTTTTCCAACAACTCCGTGCTGCCGGTCGGGATAGTTACCTTTCCGTCTCTCCACAGGCGGGAGATGACGAATTTCGTATGGCTGTATAAAGCCAGTTCCTTGATGGTCTTATGGTAAATGCCCGGATTATGCAACTGGAATGCGGCGATGTACGGATGGTTGTGGTCTTCCGTCTCTTTTTCTTCCATATCCGCCGGGCGGGCAAGTATTTTCCGGATGACCAGAATGGCAAGGATGACTCCCACGACACCGAGCGGATAAGCCACGGCCGCCCCTAAGGCTGCGCTACTGGATGGCTCTCCCATCTGCTTCAAGGTCTGTTGGGCCGCCCCGAGTGCCGGTGTATTCGTGGTGGCTCCGCACAGGACGCCCACCATGTCCGGCAAGGGAATAGACAGGCCATAGCTTAGAAGTACGGTCATGGCCGTTCCGATGAAGATTACTCCGAGGCTCAACAAATTCAGTTTGACCCCTCCGTGCCGCAGGGAACTGAAAAAACCGGGGCCTACCTGCAATCCTAAGGCATAGACGAAAAGCACGAGTCCGAAACTTTCGGCATAGTTGAGCATGTCGGCATCCAATGAAATGCCGAGGTGCCCGGCCAGAATGCCGACGAAGAATACAAAAGTGACTCCCAAGGATATTCCCCACACGTGCATCTTGCCCAACCACAACCCGGCGGCAGTGACCAATGACAATACCACGATGGCCTGTATGGCGCTATGCTCGAAAAACAAACTGTCAATCCATTCCATGCTGCAAAGGTATCACTTTTTGGCCATATAAAGTGCAAGTAGATGGAAAATCAGGATTATTTACCATGAAAAAGTGCCGGAGGAGCCGGTAAAATCAATCTGCGCTGAATGGAAAATCAATCTCAGGCGAACGAAAAATCAATCTCAGGCAACTGATTTTTCGTTCGCCTGAGATTGATTTTTGTCTATTCTTATTTAGTTTATTTATTGTTAGTCAGTGTGTTATGTTTGTACGGAAATAAATGCCATTAGAATATGGAATGTTGTATTTTTTTAGAGATTCTATTTCATGAGGGGTCAGGCTTCTTTGATGGGGATGTCTTGTGTTACGGACATAATAAAGAGAGGCACAACAAACGCTCCTTGTATTTGTTTGTTGTGCCCCTGTATGGATGCTGTCCAATGAGTTTTATTTCACGACATATTTGCGTCCGTCCATTATATATATGCCTTTTTGGGGTCTGTGCATGATACGGCGTCCTTGCAAGTCGAACATTTGGCCTTTTGATGTCGGGGCTGTATCTGTTGTTGTGGAATGGATACCGCTTCCTGAATTCTCAAAGTCCAAACTTAAAAATACCGCGTTTTGGTTGGCATCATTGTATGGCAGGTACGCTTCGTTGGCTTTTAAGACCGGTGTTTCCGGAGGATAAAAACCAATGCCGTTTTCCGTAGTGAAGTCCAATACATAATATTCGTTTTCCGCAGATGCCTGGTATTGGTCTTTGTAACTTCCTTCAAACAGGTTGACGGATGGCTTTTGTGCGCGTGAGGTGATTTGTAAAGTCACCACATCAGCTCCTTCGCTGTTCATTATCAATGCCCCGTTTCCGCTTTTCAGTTTTCCGTCAGCGACTTCCGTCAGTTTAATAGTCTTATCGTCACTTCCTGTAGCTACATACATCTTGCTGCTTCCGGATGCCTGTACATCAAACGGGAGATACAACGTGGCATAGGATAGTCCGTCTTCCCCGTTTTTCATTTTCACATCAAATTCTGTGGTGGGGGCAATGTACCAGTCGGCATTGTCGTCTGCTTTGTCTGTCTTGACAAAGTTGCCTTTGTCGTCCACGGCCAGATATTGTCCGTCTACCGTGAGGTTCCACCTCCAAAAAGCCGGATGTTCGATTGGGGCATCTTCACCCTTGAAGTTGAGTGTGCCAAGCATGGGGTCGCTTACATTTTGCACGGCCATATAGTATTTATTGGCCGTGCCGCTTTCAATCAGGCGTATTTGTGCACCGGCACTGCAGCGCATGTCCGCTTCAGTCACTAAAGCGGTTTCGTCCTCACCGTTGGCACTGAGTTGCAAGTATTGGCCTGTGCTCCTGTTCCTGAATGTATAATATTGGTTGGAGGCGATTTCATTCACCCCTTTAGGGTCGTAACCCGTTATGTCGCCTCTTACAATCTTATATGTAACCGTTTCGTATTCTTGTTTCAGGTTTGACGGTACGATGAGGTGGAGAGGGTACAGCGTTTCATAAACATAGTCTTGGTTTATGGCTTTTTCCAAACTTACATATTGTTTGGTTTCGAGGATGATGTAGTCCAGATAGGTCGTGAAGTCGGGATATGAACCGTAGCTTGCGCATTCTAAAGCTCCTTTGCCGATGCTTGTCACTAAGGGAGGAATGACAATGGAGCGCAAGCGTGTCCCCTTAAATGCATCATCCCCGATTGTCCTTAGTGAATCAGGCAAACTGACAGATTCTAAAGCGCACGAGAGTGCACCGTTCCCAATAGATGTGACAGTATTGGGTATTTCTATCGATGTCAGTGAGGTGCATCCGGCAAACATGTTTGCCGGGATGCTTGTCAGCAGGTCGGGCAAAGTGGCCGAAGACAGCTTTTCGCAACCGTTGAAGACCCCTGTGCCGATGAAGGTCACGGAAGCAGGCAAGTCTGTTTTTTCCAAAGCTGTGTTGGCAAAGGCTGAATTGCCGATGTAGCTTGTATTTGACGGGATGTTGACGCTTTCCAAGCTGACGCAACCGTCGAATGCGTTCGCACCGATGCGCCCTATGGCCTCGGGAAGGGTTATTTTCTCGATGTCTTCGCAATATTGGAATATGCCATTGTTGATTGTGGACACCCCGTCGGGGATTTTGATAGTGCTTGGCATATTGAATCCTGCGAAAGCATAATCACCGATGGTTTCCAAAGTTTCTGGCATTTTTCCGTTCATTTTGGTCAAATTATACTCATATGCAGAAGTATGACCTATGTAGAACGCGTAAGCCCCGATTTCTTTCAAGTTGGGTGGAAGCGTGGTCTTCAGCTTTGTGGCTCCGTAAAAAGCCCTTTCACCGATAGCCTCTACTGACTGGGGAATTTGGAAATCCTGTAAGTCGGAGCATCCCTCGAATGCGCGTTTGGGAATTTCTTTTAGGGTAGACGGTAGCGTAACCACTTTCAAGTTTTGATTGCCCGCAAAACATCCTTCACCAATTTCTTCCACCGATTCAGGAAGCTCTACACGTTTGAGGTAACCGCAATAAGCGAAAGCTTCCTTGCCGATCCTTTTCAGGGAAGACGGAGTTTCAAAAACGATTTCCAAATCTTGTGCACTTGTAAATGCCTGATCGCCTATTTCTTCAACGGTCGTTGGGACGATAATTGTAGCAAAGAAATAGTGCGTACCAGAGTGAACATATCCTCCTAAGAACTGCGGGCTGATGACAGTGACTGGTTTTCCGTCAATGTATGCCGGTAGTTTTGCTTCCATATATTTTTCCCCTTTAAGACCTGTGGCTTCTACATGGTCGTCATAAATGAGGAACTCCCAAGAGCAACCTGATTCTTCGTCATAATACAAAGAGTCTTTTTGCGCCCAACCAGTGCCCGTTTGTGCCAAGAATAAAAAACAAGTTATTCCTTTGAGAAAGGAAAATAACCTTTGTCCTTTTTTATTTTTCATATTTGTGATGGTTTGATAAGAAAAAGGCGTATAACCGTTCATAGCTTGCCTTCCTATTAGGTTACCGCCAAGTGACCTTACCAACAACAAGCACAGAACGGTTCACGCCTTATGAGCGTGAACCTTCACACTGCTTGTCCTCGTTGGTTGAATGTTTGGCGGTATTCAATAGGAAGAGAACAAGAGCTAAAAGCCCAATGTCAAAAAGTTATAGAACAGGAACGCTTTCCCTTTGTTTTATTTTACATGGTGAAACTGTTTTTATCATCACAGTCCCACTTGTTGTTAATTCTCTAATGAAAACTATGCCTTTAGCATCGAAAGTTTTCTTTTGCATTTCATTTTACTACTGTCTGTTTCGTATTGATTATAATTTATGTTATATTCATTTGTAATTGTAATGCAAAGATACGATAAAAAGTTGTCCGTCGGATAAAAGCGAAAGGATATTTTTGTGATAATTAAAATATTCTTTGCCCTCCTTTTCTATGTACGATAGTTTATTTCTTTAAATCATCTAATAGTTTGTCCAGGGCTTCCGTAGCCGAGCCGTATTGGTCGAGCAGGGCGACGAACCGGCTGCCGATAATGGCGCCGGCGGCATGCTTTTGGGCAGATTCCAAGGTTTGCCGGTTGCTGATACCGAAGCCGATCATACGCGGATGGGTCAGTCCCATTTGGTTTACACGGTCGAAGTAGGCCTGTTTGGTGCGGTCGAACTCTTTTTGTGCACCGGTAGTGGCAGCCGACGATACCATGTAGATAAAACCGTCCGTGTGCCGGTCGATGAGACGGATACGCTCTTCGCTGGTTTCCGGCGTGATGAGCATGATGATTTTCAGCCCGTGGCGGTCGGCTATGGGTTTGAATGTTTCCATATAGTCCCGGAAGGGGAGGTCGGGGATGATGACCCCGTCTATCCCGCAGTCTGCACAGCTTTGGCAAAAGGCTTCGAAACCATAATGGAAGATGGGGTTGAGGTATCCCATCAGTATCAAGGGGATTTCCACGTCTTGCCGGATGTCTTTCAGCTCCTCGAAGAGGCGGTGCAGGCTCATGCCGTTTCGCAGGGCTTTCGTGGCAGCGTCTTGGATGACGGGGCCGTCGGCCATCGGGTCGCTGAAGGGGATGCCGATTTCTAGCATCTCTATGCCTCGTGCGGCCAATGTGCGGATGATGTCAGCCGTACTTCCGGCCGTCGGGTGTCCGGCACAGAAATACAAAGAAAGGATATTCTGTTTCTTCTCGTTGAATAGTTTGTTGATTCTGTTCATAATATATTGTATTTTAGTTCTCTGATATATTTTATTCACGTAAATCTTTGATAAAATCGGCGAGGAGGCCTACGTCTTTCAGGGCCGGGGTCGTCTCAAAACGCGAGTTTAAGTCCACGCCCGCCCATGTGGGGTGTGAAAAGCTGCGAAGACGGTCCGTACTGTCCGGACCGATGCCTCCGCTCAGGAAGAAGGGCGTATGTCCGTGGTAGTTTTGCAGGACATCCCAGTCGAATGTCCGGCCGCTGCCGCCAGCCGTGGGGCAACGCGTGTCGAATAGGAAAAAGTCGCAATCCGCTTCGTAATCTTCGGTATGCGGGAACGGTTCGTCGGGAGCCACGCCGAAGGCTTTGATGATTTGCAGGGCACGGCCGGATTTCAGCCCCTCTTCTTTTATGCTTCGGCAGAACTCCGGTGTCTCATGCCCGTGTAGTTGCACGAGGTCGAGGCGGAAGGTTTTGAGCCGTTCCTGTACATACCCGATTTCCGGGTTGACGAAAACGCCTACGCGACGGCAAGTCTCCGGCAGATAGTCGGGGAGGCGGCTTACGTGGCGGCGGGAGCCCTCCCAGCAGATGAACCCCATCATGTCCGGCGTGAGGGCTTCCACTTGGCGGATGTTGTCCGCGTCGCGCATGCCGCATACTTTAATTAGGAGTGGTTTCATCGTTCTACGCTTTGAATGAATGTTTTCAAGGCCGCCCCGGGGGCAGGTTGCCGCATGAAGGCTTCGCCCATCAGGAAACCGCGAAAGCCGGCATCCCGTAACCGACGGACTGTGTCCGGTTCTGAAATTCCGCTTTCCGACACCCAAAGGAGGTCGTCTGGCAAGAGAGAGGCGATACGGAAGGAATTTTCCACGTCTGTGTGGAACGTCCCGAGGTTGCGGTTGTTCACGCCCAACATGTCCGGACGTTCGGCAAGGTAGTCCAATTCCTTTTCCGTGTGTATCTCCAACAGCACTTCCAGTCCTAATTCATGGGCTTTCCGGGTCAGACGTTCATAATCGGGGCGCGTCAGGGCAGCGGCAATCAGTAACACGGCATCCGCTCCGGCTTGGCAAGCCTGGTAGAGTTGGTATTCGTCAATGATGAACTCTTTGCGCAGGATGGGGGTGTCCGTCATCGGACGTGCTTGCCGTATGTAGTCCAGACAGCCGCCGAAATACTTTCCGTCGGTCAGTATGGAGAGGGCTGCGGCTCCGGCTGCGGCATAGGCGGCCGGAATGACGTCCGCCCGTCCTTCTTCTTTAATCCACCCTTTGGAAGGGGATTTCCGTTTGAATTCCGCGATGATGCCGGAACGCGAGGCTGCCAGACTCTCGCGCATGGAGCGGTGCTTCCGTGCGTCGGTCATGTATGCCGGGACTTTGCCGTGGCAGGCCGTCCTATCGTGGGCGTTTCTCCATCTGCCTTCTACGAGGGCGAAGAGCTGTTCGGGAGGCAACTCAGCTTTCTCCCGTTCCACTTCCTTGCGTTTGTATGCCAATATTTCTTCTAAAATGTCTTTCATAAGTTTTTACTGTTAAGTTCCACGTATGTTTTCAGGCAAGTCAGGGCACGTCCGCTTTCCAGCGATTCGCGGGCGATGGCGAGGCATTCGGCGATGTCCTTGTCCCGTTCGATGACTTTGATGGCAAAGGCCGCATTGGCCAATACCACGTTTTTTCGGCTTTCCGTGCTGCGGTTTTCGAGTACGCTGTCGAAAATTTCCGCAGCCTCGTCCGGGGTTGCACCACCGTAGAGTTCTTCCGGGCGGACGGTCGGCAGACCGAGGTCGGCAGGCCGGAAGATTTTCTCCATGGTGTTGGTCTTGACTTTGAAATTACCCGTCAGCGAGATTTCGTCATATCCGTCTATGCTGTTCACGATACCGTAACCGATACCCAACTTCTCATACACGCTGCTGTACAGCCGCATTTGGTTCAGGTTGGCCACACCTAATAATTGATAGGCCGGGCGGCAAGGATTGACTAGCGGACCGAGAAGGTTGAAACAGGTCGGTATCTGAAGCATTTTGCGTACGGGGGCCACGGCTTTCATCCCGTGGGCGAACAGCGGGGCATGCAGGTAGGCAAAGTTGCAAGCCTCCATGCTGCGGTGCAGCCGGTTGCTGTCGGCCGTGAACCGCACGCCATGATGCTCTATGACATTGCTCGCTCCCGAAGTCGAGGTGGCGGCGTAATTGCCGTGTTTGGCTACTTTGTAACCGGCTCCTGCCACTACGAAACAGGCGCAGGTGGAGATGTTGAATGTGTTTTTATTGTCACCGCCTGTCCCCACGATGTCAATGACCCGGTAAGGGGAGAAATCCACGGGCTGGCCGGTTTCTATAAGCCCGTCGCGCAGGCCGAGCACTTCGTCCACCTTGATGCCCCGCATAATCAGTCCGGTGAGCAAGGCGCTGATTTGCACGTTGTTGTATTCTCCGTCTACAATATGACGGACGATCTGGCAGATCTGTTCCCGGGTCAGAACCTCACCGTTTGTAATTTTTGTGAGTATTTGTTTCATGCTTGTGATGTATTTAAGTTTTATTGGTATGTGGTTTGCAGGGGAATGGGTATAAAAAAAGAGCCCTGCCGTAAGTACGACAGGCCTCCATGTCTTCACATTGGTATGTGGTTGCTGATACATATAAGGCTATCTCCTCACGACTTTTCAGGTCTTGAGTTACGCCACCACCAATATGTATTTTTATTTAAGAACATCGTTCGGTTCGTTTCTTGTTTTGTTTTATGGTTGCAAATATACAGAGAATTTCTTTGTATACAAACAAAATCACAGTTTTTTCGGATGAAAAGATGAATTTTATGCGTGTGGGGCATTAATCATTGGCTTTTTCTTTTTGTCCGGTTCCTAACTTTTCCTTCACGGTTCTCCAGAACATCCGGTCTATTTTCTCATTTTCCAAAGGGTTTCCTACTACCAACACCTCGTTGTTTTCGTCCAAAAGGAAAGTGTGGAAATATGTTGTAAAATTTTGTCCTTCCGAATGACACTTTGCAAACCATCTTTGGCTCAATCGTGTTACTTCAAATGGAAAACGAACAATGCGGCATCACAAGAGTCCTTTTGAGGCTTCCACTTGTCATAGTCATTGGTAAGTATGTAGCCTATCAGACCATTGAAGGATTGCCATCGGGGTGTAAACGGTATGACCTTTGTCGTGTCTGCATACCCTTGGTGTTGTCTTCCATTTTTCATGTTGTAGAATGAGTAATAAGTTTTCCCTGAGTGGTAAAAGTTATTTATTATATGGTGGTCTACAATGAAGAAGCCGGTGTTGAAGGCTCTTTCGGATTCCGTGATGTCATAACTTGATTTCACATTGTCTTTGGCGGTATTTCTACCGAAATCTGTTCGGAATACCGGTTTTGGTCCTCCGGAAGTCCAACGGTATATTTCATTGGAAAACGGAGGGAAGATGTAAACCTCCCCGTTTTTATCCCGGACAAAAGAGGTTTCATTGTAAATCATGTCCAAACTCATTTTGGATGGCAAATAGCTTTGTTGTACTTCCCCCAGATTGTTGGTATGCACAATGCGATGCAACTTCTCAGTCGCTAACAAGTTCAGGAAAAGGAAGCCGTCTTTGACTTTTATGAAATCCATGGCAGGGAATCCATAGCGGAATGACGACTTGTAATTGAGGACTGCATCATAGGCCAATATGCTTTTTGTGTCAAAGTCCATTAAGAACAAAAGGCTATCTCCCAAAGTCATGGCCCAGGCAGAAACGTATTCTCCGTTTCCATGTCCCACGTTCCGGATGCGTTTGACGAAATCGCCTGAAGGGAATTTGAAAGCCCATACGGCATTGGCTCTGTCCAACACATACACCATGGAGTCTGAAATGCATACGGTTTTGATGTCTCCCATGAAATTACCGCAGGTGTTTAAAGCAATGGTGTCGATACTTGATATGACGGCAGGACGCGGAATGACTTTATTCTCGTAATCCTCGATGTGGATGGTAAGTAAGTCCTTTTCGTTCGCATCTTGCTGGTTCTTGCACCCCATCAAGTTTAATATGTACAGGATGCAAAGTGTTATTGCTATGAAATAATGCTTTAAGTTCATTGTGAGTAACATTCTTGGGATTCAATGTCGTTTGTTTTTTGTTTTATTCTATATTAGTCAGTCGTACATATGTATACTTGTGCCAAATATATGTAGTAATAAGTAAACTACAAATATTTGGCACATGAAATAAATGGAAACATGTCGTAAAACATCATTTATGGACACAAGGTGTGCCCGAGGAAGTTTTCCACGATGGCTCGTCCATTCGGGGTGAGTACGGATTCCGGATGGAACTGTATGCCGTGGATATCGTATTCGCGGTGGCGCAGTGCCATGATTTGTCCTTCTGGGCTGACCGCCGTCACTTCAAGGCAGGAAGGCAGACCGTCGTCCGACACTACCCACGAATGGTAACGTCCCACGGGGAATTGCTTGGGGATGCCTTGAAAAATATAGTCTTTTTCCGTTTGGAAACAAGGAGTCTGTACGCCGTGGAACACATCGGACAGGTTGACGAGCTGTGCGCCAAAAGCTTGGCCGATGGCTTGATGCCCGAGACATACGCCAAGTATCGGCTTTCGTCCGGCATAAGTATGGATGACGTCTAATAGCAGTCCGGCTTCTTCCGGAATGCCGGGGCCCGGACTTAAAATGATTTTGTCGTATGCCTCAATATCTTTCAAGTTGAATGCGTCGTTGCGCAGCACCGTAGTATCCGTACCGGTTTCACGTATCAGATGATATAAATTGTAGGTAAAAGAATCGTAATTATCAATGATGACTGCTTTCATAATTCTGAATGTATACGGAAAGCTTCACAAGCGTTCTGCCATTTGGATGGCATGGCGCAAAGCTCCCAGTTTGTTATTGACTTCCTGTAACTCGTAATCTTCGTCGCTCTTGGCCACAATGCCGCCTCCGGCCTGGAACCATAACTCGTTGTTACGGCTTACAAACGTACGGATGGTGATGGCTTGGTTCAGGGAACCATCCAATCCGATGAACCCGATGCAACCGCCGTATGCCCCTCGGTTGTGCGGCTCCAGTTCACTGATAAGTTGCATGGCACGGACCTTGGGTGCGCCGGAGAGCGTACCGGCCGGGAAGGTGTCGATGAACGTCTTGACAGGGTCGGCTTCGTCATCCAACGTACCGCTTACACGGCTCACCAAATGGATGACATGGCTGTAATATTGCATGTCTTTGTAGAAGTTCACTTTCACGTCGTGGCAGTTCCGGCTCAGGTCGTTCCGCGCCAGGTCTACCAACATGACGTGTTCGGCGTTTTCTTTCGGGTCGTTTTTCAGGTAGTTTGCATTTTGTGCGTCCGTATCGGCGTTGCCGGTACGTTTTGTCGTGCCTGCAATCGGGTCGATATAAGCGTGGCGTCCTTCTATGCGGCAATGTGTTTCGGGTGAGGAACCGAAAATGCGGAAGCCCCCGAAGTCGAAATAAAACAGGTAGGGGCTGGGATTGATGCTGCGCAGGGCGCGGTAGAGCTTGAAGTCGTCTCCTTCATACCGTTGTACGAAACGGCGGCTCAATACGATTTGGAACACGTCGCCCCGTAAGCAGTGAGCAATGCCTTGGCGGATGTTGGCTTTATGTTCATCGTCCGTGAGCGTGCTGAAGGTTTCACCAACAGGACGGAAATCGTAGGTGGCGAAGTTGTGGTTTCGGATGACGCGTTCCAGTTCGTCGAGAGTATCCGGTTCATGATTTTCCACCAGTTCGATTAACGTCATGGTGTTGTTGAAGTGGTCGAAAGCAATGACATACTTATATAAGATGTAAAGGATGTCCGGCGCGTCGTTCTTTTCCTGCATGCAATCTTTTATTTCTATGTGTTCGAAATACCGGACCGCATTGAAGGATGTGTAACCATAGAGGCCGCAAAACTCCTGTTTGTCGCCTGTCACGGTGAAGCGTGATAAAAAGTCGTTGAAGGCTTGTTCGGCCGGATAGTTTTCATTGATTTCGCGGGATTCCTGCGTACCGTCCGGATATTGGGCGGTCACGGTGCCATGGCTGATGTCGATGCTGGCTATCGGGTTCAGGGCGATGAACGAACGGCTGTTGTCATGGCTATGGTAATCGGAACTCTCCATCAGGGCACTTTGTGGATAAAGGTCGCGCACTTTCAAATAGGTGCTGACCGGTGTATAGAGGTCGCCGAGGATTTGTCGGCAAGCCGTGCTGTAATGAAATGTATTCATAGAGTTTCTTCTGGATTTGTATGAGATGCCTTATTATTCTAAATTCTCGTCGTAGCGGTGGGTCAGATAGGTGTCTAAGTCTTTGTCGCCCCGTCCGCTGACCGTCAGCACGACCACATCCTCTTTCCTGAATTTCATTCGTGGGAGCATGCCGAGTGCGTGTGCCGATTCCAAGGCCGGAATAATACCCTCCAGGCGGGTGAGTTCGTATGCGGCCCGTAAAGCTTCTTCGTCGTTGACAGCCATGACTGTGGCCCGGTGCTCTTGTGCCAAGTTGGCATGTAACGGGCCGATACCCGGATAATCCAAACCGGCAGAGATGGAATAGGGTTCGATGATTTGCCCGTCTTCGTCCTGCATGACCAGCGTACGGCTTCCATGGATGATGCCCAATGAACCGCAATGTATCGTGGCTGCGGTCTCTCCGCTGTCGATACCGTGGCCTCCGGCCTCACCGAGGTATATTTTAACCCGTTCATCGTCGATGTAGTGGTAGATGGTACCGGCGGCGTTCGACCCCCCACCGACACAAGCCATCAGGTAATCCGGGTAATCGCGTCCTTCTTTTTCCAAGAGCTGTTCCTTGATTTCACGGCTGATGACGCTTTGCAAGCGGGCCACCATGTCGGGATAGGGGTGTGGGCCTACGGTGGAACCGATGATGTAGAAGGTGTCTTGTGGGTGACAGCACCAGTCGCGGATGGCCTCATTCGTGGCATCTTTCAATGTCTTGTTTCCACTTTCTACCGGATAAACCTCGGCACCCAACATCTTCATGCGTTCTACGTTGACGTGTTGCCTTGCCACGTCCGTCGCTCCCATGTAGACTCGGCAGGGCATGTTCATCAGGGCACAGACCGTAGCGGTGGCCACACCGTGTTGCCCGGCACCGGTCTCGGCAATGATACGCGTTTTGCCCATTTTCCGTGCCAAAAGGATTTGTCCGATGGCATTATTGATTTTGTGAGCGCCGGTGTGGTTGAGGTCTTCCCGTTTCAAGTAGAGTTTACAACCGTATTTTTCACTCAGTCTCCGTGCATGGTAGAGAGGTGAGGGGCGACCTACATAATCTTTCAGCAGCGCATGGTACTCTTTGCGGAATGCATCGCTCTCAAGGATGGGAAGATATGCCTTACGCAAATCTTCTACGGTTTTATACAGAATCTCGGGGACGTATGCACCGCCGAAATCGCCGTAATAGCCTTCTTCATTTACATGATAAGTTTTCATCTTCATTTGTATTTTGGTTCGTTTGTTTGTTCTTGGGGAAAAGGGTATAAAAAAAGAGACCTGCCGTAAGTACGACAGGCCTCCATGTTTCTTTTAGGGTAAATGTAGATAATACATATAAGGCTTGCTCCTCACGACTTTTCCGGTCTTGAGTTGCGCCACCACCAATATGTATTTTTATTTGAGAACATTATTGCTTTAGTCTTTTAATTTCTTGTTTTCGCTTGCAAATATATGTAGAATCCCTGAACTGGCAAATAAAATCACAGTTTTTTTCGTTTAGAGATAGGAAATAGTTGGAACGGGATACGTTGACAGCATTGCTTTTTATCGGGAGACATTCCAAGCAGACTGATAATTTTGCAGATGGGAACGGTTATTCCTCCACCGTGAAATCGTATGCTTTGACATCTCCGTATTGGTTGACGGGCTTTTGAGAAAGATCCACCAATATGTATTCTCCGGGGAAGAGCGGTGTGAGCGGTGTCACGGCAAAGCCTAATCCCGGAAGGTTCTCAATGTTGAAAAGCCCTAATTCCACACGGGTATAGTCGCAGTCTTTAAATTCAGAGGCCGGCAAATAGCGGAAGCCTCGTCTTTCTTTCAGTCGAATCAAGGCGTAGTCGTTCAAATCTTGCATTTTGGGGTAAATGGCAAATTTAGGTTGGCGACCGGTGGTTTGCCTTGCCTGCGCCCCCGAGAAGTATCTTTTTATTTTTCGCCCTACATTGATGCCCTGTATGTCCCAACCTTTCTTAAGTTCGGTCTGGCTGGTTAGGGCGTTCATCGGGAAAATGGAGTCTCCTACGAATATGAATACCGTGGGGTCGGGTTGTTTCATTTGTGCTTGTACTTGCAAGAACAATCCGAGAAACAGGAAGAATGTGGCTATTCTCATTTTACGATCATGTTTAATTTATATGCAAAGGTAGGGATATAATAAAAGAAACGGTGAGAAAGTTATTTATTTTCTTTGAATATATCCGAAAAAGTATTAATTTTGTTTTTGACTCAGCCTGTCCATGAGGGACTGGCGGGCATTTTATGGGAAAAGGGCGTTTACGGACGTAATCTTTAGGTCTCAAATCTCGCAAATTTGAATCCATCCTGAAAGATTAGGCAACGGGAAACGTCCACGTTGGCCGTATTGTATTCACTCGGGGAAAGTTCCCCCGGTTTATATGATATGTCATGGCGTGGGCTGGCTGCGTTGCCTATCCTGAGGGATGGGGGCAATGCGAGAGCCTGAGACCATGGGATAGGCGAAAGTACCTCCCTGCGCCTTTTTCATGTTCAACCTTCTAAAAGAGAAAGAATATGTCCGTTTGGGGAGAACGGAAATCTAAGTGGTATGAAAACAAAAAGACAAAGAATTGGGCTTGGGGCGTACTTGACGGCCTGTATGGTCGTGCTGCTCTGTGTGGCGTGCGGAGGAGGCGATAAAAAGGCGATGGACTGCATTCCGGTGAAGTCGGGTGAGAAGTGGGGATACGTGGACAGCGAAGGGAAGTGGCTCATCAACCCGCAGTTTGAAAGTGCGGATGCGTTCCACGAAGGTTGGGCAGTCGTTCAACGTGAAAACGGGGAATATGGTTTTACGGATGCTGATGGTAAAATCATGAACGATGCGTGGTACAAGGGGGCTACCCGTTTTTCTGACGGGAAAGCGTGGGTCGTAGCCGAGAACACGGCTCCTGTATTGATAGACACGAAGGGAAACAAGCTTTCCGAAGTAAGAGAAGCGTTGCGCGTGTATTCCTATACGGAAGGCTTGGCCATGGCTTCGGTGAAAGACGAGAAGACGGGGCATACGCTTTACGGTTATCTCGACGGCAAAGGAAAATGGGCCATAAAGCCGCAGTTTGAGAGTGTGGGCGCGTTTTCGGAAGGCAGGGCGGCCGTGGCGCGGACGAACGAAGAGAAAAATAGGATGGAACACGGATACATCGACAAAAGCGGTGCGTTGGTGATTCCTTACCAGTTTGCATACGCAAGGCACTTCGAGAAGAATGGCAAGGCCGTGGTCTCCATCAACGGGGACAACGGATGGGTGGACGGAGTGATAGACCGGGACGGACATTATCTCATCACGCCGCAATTCGGCAGCCTGATGCCGGACGGGGATGAACTGACGTGCAGCTTTTCCGGGACGGACCTCTACGGGCGTTGCGACCAGGATGGTAAAGTCATAGTGAATCCCCAGTTTAAAAACCTCACCCTTTTCTTTGACGGGAAACTGGCTCCGGCATCATTGGACGGAGAGAAAGTCGGTTACGTGGACAGGACCGGGCACTTTGTCATCAATCCGCAGTTCGACTATGCCAGTCCATTTGCCGGTGGGACAGCCATCGTGCGAGTGGGCGACAAATTCGGGTTCATAGATACGGATGGCAAGTACAAGGCGAACCCGCAATTCGACGGAGTAGACCCTTCCGTGATAGAGGTTTATTACGGCATTCCGGGGGTAGACCATGTGGAGAGCGATTTCTTCGACGCGTCCTACATCGCGGGCAAACTCAAAGATGCGGTGAAGGACGGCGGCATGAACGGTTACACGCTCGGCATGACGGTGGGCGACATTATGACGAAGGCCGGGCTGGACGAAGATAGGGTCAGCCGTAGCGAATCCGGCACGACCCGGCTGTTTTATGATCCTTCGTGGCTTGCTGCGGCAAGTTTACGACTGGAGATGAAGGGCGATTTCTTCGATTCCGTCTCTGACGGATGGTGGGGATATGTGAAGGTGATAGACAAGAAACGGCGTCCCACGAGTTTTGTGTGTACGGTAGCCATCAGCGACTATGGGAAGAAAAACAAGCAGCCCTTGCTGTTCGAGGCCGTCAAAAAAGTTTTCGGTGCGGAAGGGAAAAATAAGGTAACCCGGGATGGTTACACCTATGAATTGAGTTCGGACAATGAAGGTATTCACATTATAATTAGGAAATGACCATGAAAACTTTGAGAATAAGGACAAGGCTGTGCCTGACGCTTTTGATGTGCATGCTGTTCGTGGGAAAGAGCGTGGCACAGGAAGAAGGAGAGAACCTCCCCATGTCGTTCGTCTATCCGGAAGCTTATTCCGAATTGATAGGATATGACACGAAAAACTTCGACTTGAATATGGGACTCGCAGATTGCCTTTTGAAGAACTATGAGGACGCTGTACCCAAACTCCAGCGGGCTGCCAAGCAAGGCGAAGGCTTGGCCATGGCCGTGCTTGGCGACTTGTACGCCCACGGGCGCGGCGTGAAAGCCGACCGCCGGATAGCCATGAACATGTTCGCCAAGGGCATACAGGCCAAGTGTCCGTTGGCACACTGCTATCGCGGCGAAATGTACCAAAGGGAAGGAAAGGGAGAAGAAGCGATGGCCGAATACCAGAAAGCCTTCCAAATGGATTCCGATTGCATGTATGCTCTATGGCTGACAACGGTTTATCATTGGAAATCGGGACAATATGAAATGTCGGTGTACGGGATGGACTTGATTTACGATAACGGTGTGGATGCTATGGCAGGTACATTGGGCATGATATACGCCGAGGGTAAAGTGGTGCCGGTGGATTACGGCAAGGCTTTCGATTACCTTACGAAGGATGAGGCCAAGTATATCGACTCCGAACTGCTGACGCTTGCCGAACTGTATTATTACGGGCGGGGTACAGGTGAAGACAAAGTGAAGAAGATGCAGAGGAGTAGCAAATACAATACCTATTATTATAAGGATGGGGAAAGCGGACGTGCAAGCATCACCGATGCCCTCATTATCTTGGATCGCCTTGTGGCCAAGGGCTACGAGCCTGCCAAAGATTTGTATCACACGGTCAAAGCCGAATATGACGAGCGGGAGCGGTTGTCGAATGTGATAGAACCGCCGATGTTGACCGACGAGGGCAAGCGTTATCTTCAACGGAATCCGCGTCCCCGCCGACCGGCCATTGCCACGGCGGGCTATGGTGAAATCATCGTGACAGCGAGGATTTCGTCTTCGGGACAGGTGACGAATGTAAGTTTGAAGAAGCGTGTCCTCCAACATCTGGATGAGGTCGCCCTTGCGTTTGTGCGTAGAATGCCGCCCATGAAGCCCGGCACGAAAGGCGGTTTTGCCACGGACATGAACGTGAACATCGGTATCACTTTCTTCCCCTCTTATTCGGTGAGCATGAAAGGCTATTCGTTGGTACGGTAGATTTATAAGTGGGGACTTTAATGTGTGTTGGCGTAACCAAGCGAAAATATTCGGTTAGTTTCTTCGGTTCTAACCGAATATTTTCCATTGGAAGCGCATTTTTTTCCCGGAAAGCAGTCTGCCGTATGATAAATCTCTGTAACTTTAACCTTTGGGAGCGTGGCCGTGATGGTTTGAATCCTTGTCGGCGCGATGGGGTTGGCACGTTTGCCACAATGTTTCCTTTATTCGAATAAACAAATTTATGTGGAGCTGATGTGAGATATGAAGACGAAAATATTTTTGGGGATGCTTCTTGTTGGTGTCGTCCCGCTTCGGGCGCAAGATTATTATGTGGTTACGAAAGAGAATATCGATGTGTACCAATATCCGGCTGCGGGTGAGGTGGTCGGGAAGGTTGGTACCATGAATAGTTTCACGGCATGGGAGGCAGGTGACGGATGGATGGAGTTTAAGACCCCGGTTGTCTCGGGGTGCGTGCCTGCAAAGCATTTACGGAAAACGGTGCAAGGGGAATTTTCACGTGCCATGTTGGGCGATTATATCGGTAAGGCACCGGCTCCTGTGTCTTATTCCACGGCCACGCTGTCCGAAAAGGAGGGATATGTGGTATTGCAACTTACTGATTTTGTCGAGCCGGACAGCCAAGGCGGCCAAGGCAGTCAGGCGAGTTATGTGTATGTCGGCGTGCCCCGTAACAATGGTGTCACGTTCACGCACAGCCTTTATCCATACGTCAGCAATGAATCTCTGGCTTTACAGGTGGAAGGAAGCCGTCCGTTGAGGGAGCCGTACGAGTTTGTGGTGGCCGAAGGAGGCGTGCTGCGTGCTTACGACCGCCTGCTTGAGGTGCAGCAAAGTCTGCACCGTGAGGATGTGCCTGTGGCCGAGCGGAATCTTTTCCAACTCCGGGGGAATGTCAAGGAAGTGGGATATGTGCGTGCATATAGGGAGGATTTCCTGAAAACCATGGACAAAGACACAAATGGTTCCCATCCGTTGCGCAATATGTTCAAGTCATTGTCTTTCTCGCCGGACGGTAATCTGGCTGTTTATGAGAATTACGACGGGAACATGAAACTCATAGAGAAATACATATTTGCCTCGGACGGTAGCGATGTCTTGGCGGAAGGTGAACGGAATGGACAGCCTTTCCGTGCTGCCTACACACGTAAGGAGGGGAATTTCGGCATCACTTACCGGGGAAGCTATGAGGACGGAGAAAGCGGACACGGCTTTATAGAGTGTGATTATGCCTTGAACATGAACGGCGTTCCCTTCAATATTACCCATAGCCGGAACGCACCTCCTTTCGTGGATTTCGGGGATGGCGAAAGGTATGACATAACCTATCGTTACAGGCAAGACGGATCGCTTCCTTCGGCCATGAGTTTCAGGTTCGGTTACGGTGGTAAAAGTTGGGAATACAAGGACGCGGAAATCAAGGAAGTGAAAACCGACAGTTGCGGCAACTGGACGGAACGCGTGGTGTTTGTCAACGGTGTGCTCTTTTTCAAAGAAAAGCAAACCATTACGTATTACTGACCATCCGTTCCGTTTTCTCCTTTTTCCAGAAACTTAATAAAGTGTGATGTTTCCCCCGTCCGAACCGGCATATTTCTTTAACAACTCCTGCATGTACTCTGCACAGGCCAGCACTTGTTCGCGGTTGCCGTCGTATCCGTTGACCAATGCCAACAGGTGGGTGGTGGACAGGGTGAGTTTCGTGCGTTCATGGTCGCTCGTGGGGGTGCCGATTCCGCCTTGGTTGTCGCGGTAAACCGGCAGACCGGCGATGTTCAACGGGCCTCTCCCGATGCCTTCGTAAGCTTCCCCTTCGCGCCCGATGCCCAAAACAAGCGTGTCGCCGACTATTTTCCCGGCATCGAATCCGCCGATGGAGTAACCGTAGGCAATGGAAGCCAGATTGATTAAATCCACAACCGTGTCTATTTGGTATAAGTCCAATCCCCGCAGCATGCGGCGCATCAAAGCTTCTGACGAAGGGCGGTAACGGCTTGGGTCTTTTCCACAACGTTTATAAACGGCTCGGGTGGCTTGTATAGGAGGCATTTCCTTGATGGATTCCGTGGTGTATTTCCTGCAATAATCGGTTTGGAACGCCTTGATTTCCTCCCATAGCGGGGCGGAGTAGGGCGTATTGATGATATGTGCTTCCAAGGCTGCACCTACAAACTCCGGACATACCGTCCGGATATCTTCCGAAACTAAAATATTCATCATCTGTTTGTCTTTTTGATATACAGGATTTTACTCGGGCAAGATTGTCGCCGGAGCTTTTTTGCCGAGGATGGAAGAATAACCGAATGCCGGTTTGCGAGGCAGGCGGAGGGAAGCCGGACTCTCCGGAGTTTCCGGTTCTTCGGGTTTGCTGACGTTTTCCGCATCCGACGGTACGCCGCCGGCCATCCATTGCAGTGCGTTTTTCAGGAGAAGCTCGTTCGGATCACCCAATTCATACCATGGATAATAGTTGAGTTCGGATATGATATACTCAGGAGTGAAGCCGTTGGCGTAGTCCGACTGCCCTTCTTTGTTGAGCACGGTGGAGGTTACCGGATACATGACGAAGCCGTATGGACTGTCGATACGCGTCATCGCCACATTTTTACCCAAGGTTTTTGTGCCCAAAAGGTTGACTGTCATGTAAGGGCGCAGGCAGTTCACCATCATTTCCGATGCCGAAGCGGTGTACAATCCTGAGATGATGAAAAGCCGGTTCAGGTTCAGATTATAATTCGCGTATTCCGTGAGAAAGTTCAGGCTGTAGTTCGAGTCTTGCCGTTTGTCGTTGAATTCAAAACGGGCAAATTCCTGTCCTAGACTGCCGGCAGGAGCCAACAAAGAGGCCAAAAGTTGTGCGCAAGTCACCTGTCCGCCTTGGTTGTACCGCAGGTCTAGGATAAAATCTGTCACTCCTTGTTGTTTGAACCATTGGAATATTTGCAGCATTTGTTCCAGATAGGATGCGTCGCCGTCGTTTATGCCTGCCTTGAATTCATTATATACCAAATAACCGGTTTTCCTTCCGTCCTGCTCGATGACCTTGTAAAGGAAGAGGGGATTGTTCTCCATGTGGACGGCAGCCGGAAGTGTAAGTTCTGTCGCTTCATCGTCCCAAACCAAGTCGCCGGCCTCTTCGTCGGCCGAAAGGGTGGAAACCGTGAGTACCGTTCCATTCCCGTTTTCCAGAAGGCCGGTATTTTTACTGCTGACATTGTTTCCGTTGACTTCTGTGATAAAGTCGCCCCGTTGCAGTCCGATTGCGGCAGCCGGGGATTGGGGTAACACTTGCAACACGCGTGCCACTTGTCTGGAACTTCCCGTCGGGTCATCGGTCAATACGAAATCGAAACCGTAAGTTACGGTTTGAATGGCGTTGCGGAACTTTACCTCCGCGCCAGCATCCGTTTCCGTGGGTACTTCTATATAAGAATATTTGTCCTGCGAAGCCAGAAGCTTCGGGAAAAACTCTTCGGCGGGAGAGAAGTAATCTTCCGTTTCCAGTTGGGGGATTTCCCGGTAGTAAAGGTATATCTCCCGCATTTGCGCTTCAATCCAATTATCCACTTCCGTCTTGGCCAGAAACTCATACGTACGGTCTTCGCCGCATGAAAGAAATGCGAAAGCCATGACAGCCCATACAGGGATAAAATAAAAACTTCTTTTCATATTATGGGTCGATTTGGTTGCAAAAATAGGAGATTCCCGGCATATAACCATTAGGAAAGCCGTTTTATTTCTGTTTTGCCTCCGTTTGCAGTGGTCAGAAACGCCAGTACAACTGGATTTCTCCGGTGTTGTAATGTTGGTCTCCGACGTATGTTTTGTCTTCCACGAAACCGTAAAGGGCCTGTATCTTCAGGTTTTTATAGAAATAGTAGTTTACGGCCACGTTGTAGATGCTTTTCCGGCTTGCATTGTCTTTCCGGTCGCGATATACATCCCATTTGCCGTATATTTTGCATCTCGAGGTGACGGGGGCTCCCACTGTGGCATACCAGCCGTCCGCCTTGTCCTTTCCGCTGACGCTCGTCGTCCCGTCGTCAGCCACACGGTAGTCCGAAATCTTGTGTCCCTGGCTGGTTACGTATTCCCCGCGCACGGTCCAGCGCGATTCGTATTTCACGCCGAAAGCCATACGGTTACGGTCTACGGTGATTTTCTTGCCGTTGGCATCCTTGCTGTATTCTCCGGCCCATCCGAAAGCACCGATGCACAAGTCCTTTACGGGCGAGAGCCAAAGTCCGCCGATGAGGTCTTTGTTGTCATTACGGTCAGCGTGGTTCACCCCTTGCCCATTGTACACTCCTAATTGGTAATGCAGCCAGTTGTGACCGTCGTCGGGAGATTTGAACAAATCGCCTTGCACTTGAAGCCCCAAGTCGCGTCCGTTGCAGGAATGTTCCCCTACGCGGTCGTTCATGCCTGCCAGCATCGTCGTAGCCTGGGAGTATGCCCCGAAACCTATATCCCAAGGATTCATGGGGTTTTCGAAAGTGAAGCCACGTTTGAACTGGCCGAACTTTACTTTGACGAAAGAGTATCTTTCCCATTCCGCCCAAGCGTCCAATACGCGAGGTCCTTTTTCCGCACTGCTTCCGGATACGCCGTTCATTTCCATTTGAAGCCCGTATCTGAAATCCCATACTTTGCCGTTGACGTATGCCCGGATGAGGCGGATGTCGAAGGTGGAATGCGATTCGTTTTTATTGTCCAAATCCTGGTCGTTGAATGCAGCCTTACCGATGACGTAGCCGCCGAATGTCGTGTTTTGCTTGATATCCAGCCACCATTTGCCTTTATTTTCCTCGGCATGGCTTGCCCATGTCATCCAGGCACCGGCTATAAAAAGAAATACCTTTTTCATCGTACGTTTTATTTTCCGGCTGCAAAGTTAACTCAAAAATACTTATAATATTCCGGGACAACAGCTTTTTTCGTCCCCTTCCTGAAACCTGCCGGATTTTGTGCGCCAAACGAAAAATCAATCTCAGCCAAACGATTTTTCATTCGGCTGAGATTGATTTTCGTTTGTGCGGAGATTTTTTCGAGAGATTCAAGTGCTTCTTTTTCAATACTATAAAGAAATGTAAAGTGATTCCTGTCGGATTGTAACATAATCTTAACATGAATGACACACACCTTACATCTCGCGTCTGTAATTTTGCACCCAAAGAATTATCAACACATATTTTTAACTTATGGAAATTGTTTATTTTAGTTTTATCGTGTTCCTGTTCATGCTGGCCGTTTTCGACTTGGTGGTCGGTGTGAGTAATGATGCCGTGAACTTTCTGAACTCGGCTATCGGAGCGAAGGTCGCACGCTTTCGCACCATCTTGATTATCGCATCGATCGGGGTGTTTGTGGGAGCTACGATGAGTAACGGTATGATGGACATTGCGCGGCATGGGATTTTCCAACCGCAGATGTTCAGTTTCAACGACTTGCTTTGTATTTTCCTGGCAGTCATGGTGACGGATGTGGTATTGCTGGATGTCTTCAACACGTTGGGAATGCCTACGTCTACCACCGTCTCTATGGTTTTTGAATTGTTGGGCGGTACGTTCATCCTTTCGTTGTTGAAAATAGCCACGGACGAGACCGGGCTTTTGGGCTTTGCCGATCTGTTGAATACGGACAAGGCCCTTTCTGTGATTTTGGGTATATTCCTTTCCGTGGCAGTGGCTTTTATCTTCGGAACGGTGGTACAATGGTTGTCCCGTTTGATTTTTACGTTTAACTATACTTCCAAGTTGAAATGGAAAATAGGGCTTTTCGGGGGAATTGCCACCACGTGTATCCTTTATTTTGCTTTGCTGAAAGGATTGAAGGACAGTTCGTTCATGACTCCGGAATATAACGCATGGATAAAAGAAAATACGATGTATCTGGTGGGCGGGTGTTTCGTGGTAAGCACCGTCTTGATGCAGGTGTTCCATTGGTGCAAAATCAATGTGTTCAAGATTGTAATTTTTATGGGTACTTTTGCCTTGGCTTTGGCTTTTGCCGGAAACGACCTGGTGAATTTCGTCGGTGTGCCGTTGGCTGCTTATTCGGCTTATCAGGATTTTGCCGCAAACGGTGCCGGGCAGGCCGATACTTTTATGATGAGTTCGCTGAATGAAAGTGCCAAGACACCGTTTATTTTCCTGTTCCTTTCCGGTGTGGTGATGGTCTATGCCTTGGCCACGTCGAAAAAAGCACAGAATGTGGTGAAGACTTCCGTGGATTTGTCGCGTCAGGACGAAGGCGAAGAGATGTTCGGTTCTTCACGCGTGGCGCGCAGCATCGTGAGAGGGGCGAACAACGTGAACGAGTTCTTTTCCAAATATACCCCAAAACCTTTGGTGAGATGGATTGACGCCCGTTTTAACAAAGATGAGGCTATTTTGGCTCAGGGAGCGGCATTCGACTTGGTGCGTGCTTCCGTCAACCTTGTGCTTTCCGGACTGCTGATAGCGTTGGGGACATCGTTGAAATTACCTCTTTCTACCACCTACGTGACTTTCATCGTGGCCATGGGGTCTTCTTTGGCCGACCGTGCATGGTCGCGCGAAAGCGCGGTGTTCCGCATCACGGGCGTGCTGAACGTCATCGGCGGATGGTTCCTTACGGCCGGTATTGCTTTCTCAGCCTGTGCGTTGGTCACGATTGCCATGTATTACGGCGGTGCGGTGGTGATGGCCTTGTTTGTCTTTGTGGCCGTATTCATCCTGATTAAGAGTAACTTCTCAACCAAGCGGAAGGACGAGACCGATTACGAGGAACAACTCTTTAAAGGTATTATGAATGCGAAAGACAAGGCGGAATGCTGGGGCTTGTTGAAAAAGCATGTTTGTGCCACCCAACAGGAGATGTTGGATTTCGTTTGGAAAACGTATGAGGATGTGGTCAACGGGTTTGTAGACGAAGACTTGAAGACGTTGCGCCGTGCCGTGAAACGTATAGACGCTGAGAAATCGCGCCGTAAAAAACTGCGCCAAAGGGAATTGGTGGGTATGCGCCGTATCGACAAGCGGATTTCTTTGGAAAAGAACACATGGTTCCATTTGGCTTCCAACAGCGGAGAGCAAATGCTTTATTGCCTGAAACGTATGTCCGAGCCTTGCAAGGAGCATGTGGACAATAATTTCAATCCGCTTTCGAGAGAGTGCATAGAGGAGATTCTGCCGGTCAAGAAAAAGATAGTGGATTACCTGATGCGGAGCGAACGTATTGTGGAAGACCGGGACTATGAGCATATCGACGCGTTGCTGGCCGAAGAAGAGGCTTACAAGCAGCAGCTTTCCGAGATGCGCCGGGCGCAGGAAGACCGCATACAGATGGATTTGTCGCAAGGCTTGAAAGTTTCTTTGGTTTATCTGAACCTGTTGCAGGAGACGCAAGAGTTGCTCAGTGACTTGAGGCATTATTTGCGTGCATTCAAGCGTTTCCAGCAATAACCTGCTTTAAAAAGTTTTCTAACCGGATTTTTATTTATAAAATTCCGGTTAGAAGCTTTTATTATTTATCATATTTATTCTATATTTGTCGTATCGCATTTTAATGAATCGCGTATGGAACCCAAAAAGTCGATAGACGTCATTCCGCGTGACGTAAGTTGGATGTATTTTAACTACAGAATCCTTCAAGAAGCCCAGAACACATCGGTTCCCTTATTGGAACGCTTGGGTTTTATGGGGATATATAGCAATAATCTGGATGAGTTTTTCCGTGTCCGGATGGCTACGCTGACGCGTATTGCCGAGAGCGACGTGAAGCAAATGAAGTCCCAGATAGAAGAAGCCCGTCATACCATCAAGGTCATCAACAAGTTGAATAACCGGTATAATAAAGAGTTTGGACACGTTGTCGGGCAGTTGACAAAGGAACTGGAAAAGGAGAAGATTCGTCTTGTCAATGAAAAACAGTTGAACGAGGCGCAGCAGTCTTTTATCCGCCAGTATTTCCGGAACAGTCTGGCCGGATTTACCAATCCGATATGGCTGTCGCAGGCGGAGCGGTTGGCTAATGAATCCGACGATACGATTTATTTGGCCGTGAAACTGACCCGTTGGTATGACGAAGCTAAAAAGCCTAAGAAAGAATATGCGCTTATCAGGGTTCCGGTGGAGAAGTTCGGTCGTTTTCTCGAACTTCCGGTGGAAGACGATACGCATTATATCATGTATATTGACGATGTGATAAGGTATTGCCTGCCTATGATATTTGTCAGCGTGGACTATGATCATTTCGAAGCTTATTCTTTCAAGTTCACGAAGGATGCGGAGATGGAATTGGATAATGAGTCGGATGCCGGGACATTGCAGCGGGTGCAGCGTGCGGTGAAAAGCCGTAAGAACGGTCAGCCCCTGAGGATTGTTTTCGATGCTTCCATGCCGAAGGATTTATACCGCAAGATTATGCTGAACCTGTCGCTCGACAAATTCGATACGACCTTGTCCGGCGGACGTTACCAGAACCATAAAGACCTGATGAAGTTTCCGGATTGCGGCCGTGGCGATTTGAAATATCCGGCATGGAAACCGTTGCTTTTACCGGAGTTTGCCGGTGCACGAAGCATGTTGGACTTGATTCGTGAAGAAGACCGTTTCCTGCATGTGCCTTATCATTCTTTCGACCATTATATCCAGTTGCTGTGCGAGGCCGCAATTTCCCCACGTGTCAAATCTATCAAGACTACTCTTTACCGTTTGGCTAAAGACAGCAAGGTAGTGGAAGCTCTGATTGCTGCGGCTAAAAACGGGAAGAAAGTGACGGTGGTAATCGAGCTGTTGGCGCGTTTCGATGAATCCAGCAATATAAAATGGAGCAAGCGTATGAAAGATGCGGGCATCAACGTCATTTTCGGTGTAGAGGGGCTGAAAGTACATTCCAAGCTGTTATGGGTGGAGATGAGTGGCGGACGCGACATTGCCTGCATCGGAACCGGAAACTTTCACGAAGGAAACGCCCGAATCTATACGGATTGCATGTTGATGACGGCCGCCCCTGCTATTGTAAAGGATGTGGCGAATGTGTTCCGTTTCATAGAAAAACCTTTTCTTCCTGTGAAGTTCAAAGAATTGCTGGTTTCGCCGAATATCATGAAAAAGAATATTCTGGCTATGATACAGACGGAAATCAAAAATAAAAAGCAAGGAAAGGAAGCTTATATAAAGGTTAAAATCAACCACATCACGGATGAAGATGTCGTGAGGAAACTTTATGATGCGTCTGCAGCCGGAGTGGAGGTCGATTTGCTCGTGAGAGGGAATTGTGCGTTAGTGACAGGAATACAAGGGAAAAGCGACCATATCCGTATTCACGGAATCATAGACCGTTATCTGGAACATAGCCGGATTCTCATTTTCTGCAACGGAGGGGACGAACGGTATTTTATAGGGAGTGCCGACTGGATGCCCCGTAATCTGGACCATCGGATAGAAGTGATGGCTCCGGTTTACAATCCGGCCGTTCGTGCCGAATTGAAGCGGATTGTGGAATGGGGCATGATGGACAACCGGAAAGGGCGTGTCGTAGACGGGACGGGGCACAATATGTTTTACGAGGGAACAGAGGGTGCGGAAGCATTCCGCTCACAGGAACGGTTATATGATTATTACGCCAAGCAAGTGGCGGAAAAGCAAAACGATAAAAGTAACGAATGACTATGATGGAAGGAATGAATTTTGCGGCTATCGACATCGGTACGAATGCCGCCCGGTTATTGATTAAGAACATCGATCATAATCCTTTGGGAGAAACAAAGTTCAGGAAAGTGTTGTTCATCCGTTATCCCTTGCGTCTGGGAATGGATGTGTTCTCGAAGGGTAAGATCGGGAAAGAGCGTGCCGAAATGATGATGCGCATGATCAAGGGGTTCAAGCAGATGATGCGTATGTACGATGTGGTCGATTATCGGGCGTGCGCTACGAGCGCTATGCGCGATGCTAAGAACGGCAAGGCCTTGATCAAGAAGATAGAAAAGAAGACGGGGATACGCATTGATTTAATCGAAGGAAAAGAAGAAGCCGGCATCCTGTATGGAAACCATATAGAGAAACTTCCCAATAAGGAAGGAACCTTTATGTACGTAGATGTGGGGGGAGGAAGTACGGAAATCACTTTGATACACCAAGGCCGGTTGGTGGGTTCCATGAGCTATAACATCGGTACGATCCGGTTGTTGAACCGTGCGGTAAAAGATGGGATTGTAGACGGGCTTAAAGCGGATATGGCGGGTATGTATGCCAATTACGGACCTATTAATATTATAGGTAGCGGGGGCAACATCAATAAATTGTTCCGTCTGGCGGAAGAAAAGAGCAAGAAAGAACTTAAATTGCCGATTACGTCCTTACGTAGTTTGCATAACGACCTGCAACCGCTGTCGGTAGAAGAGCGTATGGATCGTTTCGGGTTGAAACCGGACCGGGCTGATGTGATCGTTCCGGCGGCAGAAATATTCCTGATTATTGCCGACTGCATTCATTCGGACTACGTGTATGTACCTACCATAGGTTTGGCAGACGGCATCATCGGAGAACTTTATGCTAAGGCTACGCAAGATGAGAAAGAGCGTTTGAGTCGGAGCCGTTTTTATCTGAATGCCGAGGCACAGGGACTCCTCAATGCAGAAACGGTGGAGTCCGATGAATGAAGTATTCTTGTGGGGCTTGTGAATTTCTGTGAAAGAAAAAAAGTCTATGATGAAAGAATCATAAAAAAGTTTTGTACTTTTGCCCTACAAATGAAGATTTTATGAGATTACTGCATATTTTGGGGCTTTTGACGCTGTCTGCACAAATTTATGCTGTCCCCGCCCGTTTTCATGTATTCCGTGCTCAAATGAGTGACGGTACGTTTCAGAATATCCGTTTTTGCGGTGACGAATATCGAAGTTATTATGTGAATGAGGAGGGCTTTTTGGTAGAAAAGGAGGAAACCGGGCGTTTTCGTGTAACTTCATTGCGGCTACGGGATAGAGAGAAAACAGCGAGCGTACGCGCTATGCGGGCAAGCTCCCAGGATAGGGTGGCGATAAAGCCATTGGGAAGTCCTCGGATACCGGTCATACTGGTAAACTTCAGCGATGAAAAGCTCACGGTGGCGGAAACGGCAAAGGGAATAGCCGATTATTATGATAAGTATTGCAACGGGACGAGAGACGGCATCTTGTACACGGGGGCTGGCAGCAGAGGGGCTGTACGCGATTACTTTGCCCAACAAAGCGACAGTCTGTTTCTTCCGGAGTTTGAAGTGATCGGTCCGGTGACATTGGACAAGCCGATGGCTTATTATGGAGAAAATTCGCCATCGGGTGCCAAAGATATCCGTTTTTCAGAATTTTGCAGCGAGGCTTTGGAACAAGCTACGACTTTGGTTTCTGATTTTAAAACGCGGTTCGATAATGATGGAAACGGCACTGTGGATTTAGCCTTTTTCATATATGCCGGTTTACCGGAATCGGATCCCGGAGTGACGGAAGACGCCATTTGGCCGAAAGAGATGATCCGCCCGATGACGATTAATGGGGTTACGGTGTCCGTGACAGCGTGTTGCAGTGAACTTTCAAAAGGCAGTTCGGGCAATCAGCCTTCGGGTATCGGTACAATGTGCCATGAAGTGTCTCATGCTTTAGGCTTGCCGGACGAATATGATACGAACTATACCGCATTGGGTATGTCATATTGGTCGTTGATGGATTCCGGTAATTATTGCGACAATGGAAAGACACCTTGTGGTTTGACTGCATACGAACGCGACTTGTTGGGTTGGCGTCCGCTGACGGTGTTGGAACGTAGTACTACGGTCAGATTACGTCCGTTGGAAGCGGGTGGGGTAGGCTATAAAGTCGTCAATGAGGCAAATCCGGATGAGTATTACGTATTGGAGAACCGTCAGCACGTGGGTTGGGACAATGGATTGATGAAGTTGGGACATGGAATGTTGGTGGTGCATGTCGACTATGATGAGACGGCATGGAAGAACAATATGCTGAATACGAATGCCACACACCAACGTATGAGTTTCATTCCGGCCAATAACCGCTATGTAGGTCCGTACAATGCAGAAAGTTCGGCTGATTTGCTGAACGCATTGGGAGGACAACCTTATCCCGGAACGGAGGGAAATATAGCCCTGACAAATGAGACTACACCGGCATCACTTGTTTTCACAGGAACGTGGATGAACAAACCTATTACCCAAATCCGGGAGTTGGAGAATGGGGACATCGTATTGAAGTATAAGCCTAAGGGCCGGTTGGAGGCTCCGGTAGTGGAAACGGCTGTGGAGATGGCTTCAAATAGCTTTAAATTCAGTTGGAGTCCTTCGGAGAACGCTACGTTTTATACGGTGAAAGTGTACGGAATTTCCGGTGATGAGCAGTGGACCGAGCATCCGGTATTCGTTGCCGATTCTCTTAGTGAAACCTGTTGCACAGTCCGGTTGGACGATACCGGCTATCAGTCGTATGCCTATGGCGTTTCGGCATTGGACGATGAATACGAAGATTCGGAGTTTTCCGGTTACGGGTACGTCCAGTTGCCTGCGGATGACATACGGCAGGTGGGTACGGAAGATGGAGCCAGTGTAAAGGTCTATTCTCTGCACGGCGTGTTGCTTGCCCGTTCACGGGAGGAAATGCTTAACCTTAATCCGGGCATATACATCCTGCGTACGGAGGATAAGGCCGTCAAGATCGTTGTTAAATGAAAACCGATAAAATAAAGCAAAATGAAAAAATTGAGTTTGAAATGGATCGTAGTTTGTTGCGGTCTGTTGTTTACCACGACTGCATCTGCGCAGTTGGGTAACTTGTTGAAGAATGTGTTGGGGGGTAATAAGGGGACGGAAACCCAACAAACCGAAACAGAAGAGAAGGGTAATGTCTTGGGATCTATATTCCAGAATCTGATTGGGACAGCCAAAGTGGAAAATTCGAGTTTGAAAGGAGACTGGACGTATGAAAGCCCGGCTGTGGTGTTCGAATCCTCCAACCTCTTGAAGAAAGCCGGGGGAAGCCTGATGACGAATACTGCGGAGAAAACGTTGCAGAAGTATCTCGCTAAAATCGGTTTCGAGGAAGGCAAAGTTGATATTTCGTTCGACGGAGATAGTACATATACCATGACGATCGGGTCACGGAATTCAACGGGAACTTATACTGTCCAAGACAATGAGATAACCTTGAAGCGCAAAGGACTGCTGAGCCGTCCGGTCACAGCAAACCTTGCGTTGAAGAGCAACGAGATGCAAATCACTTTTAAGGCGGATAAATTGCTCGACTTCTTGACGAATATAACGACAATGACCGGTAATAGTACACTGAACATGATCGGTAATATTGCCAGCGGATACGATGGCATGCAATTAGGATTCCAATTCAAGAAGAAGTAATCCGGTTTGTTACAGAAAAACAGGAAGAGACTTTAAATAAGGCTTTTCCTGTTTTTTTGTAGATTCTATCGTTGGAGGTTGAATGTCAAGTTGCGTGGTATTTTGACCAGTTTCTTGTTTACGACCTTTTTGATAACCGTCCCCCCTTGCTGTTCCAACAAGTATGTGGAATCGTTTTCTACCGTCAGTTTGACTTCTTGTGTTTCCGAACCCAAATCATTGGACAGCCTGAATGTGGCGGTTTTCTCATTTTCAATCTTGGAAGAAGTAATCATCCATATACCGTACACGTTTCCGTTCATATATCCGTTCATGGGACCGAACATTTCCATTCCCGGTACATTGATGCTTTCTTCATACAAGTCCAAATGAAGATAAATTTTGTTTTCACGGTCGTAAAGCGTGCATTTAAATGGAGAACGGGCTGTAGTGAGACCCGTACATAAACCAATGAGACAAGTAACGATATATTTTTTCATCATACGTGTAACTTTTATTTAAAGGTAAATCATGTTCGTCAGTATGCCAAACGGTTTAATGTTTTTTTTGAATATACTCTTTCTATTCCTTGTGTTTGCAAACAACTCTCTATGATTATAAAATATTTTTAATGAAATGTGTTTAATAACAGGCCATTTCCTTTTGGGATTACTGTAAATTTCGTACCTTTGCCTTTGTTTTATAAAAGGTTAGAAATGAGTAGAGAAGTGTATGTTCCTAATTTTATTTTTGAGTCGAGTTGGGAGGTTTGTAATAAGGTAGGCGGTATTTATACGGTATTATCCACTCGGGCAAAGACATTACAAGATAAATTGAAAGATCACATCATGTTTATCGGTCCGGATGTGTGGAAAGAGAAAGAGAACCCGCTTTTCGAAGAAGATGCAAGCTTGTTGAAATCTTGGAGAGATACGGCTGAAAATGAAAATTTGCACGTACGAATAGGCCGGTGGAATGTTCCGGGGCACCCCATTGCGGTTTTGGTGGATTTCCAACCTTACTTTGCTATAAAAAACGATATATATACCCGCTTATGGGAAGACTACGGAGTAGATTCGCTTCACGCTTATGGCGACTACGATGAAGCGTCTATGTTTTCTTATGCAGCCGGACTGGTCGTCGAAAGCTATTATAATCATATTTTAAAGGGGCAATGTGAACATGTCGTTTATCAGGCTCACGAGTGGATGACAGGCTTGGGGGCTTTGTATATTCAGAAGCATGTTCCGGAGGTTGCCACTATATTTACGACACATGCTACGACCATCGGACGTTCCATTGCCGGGAACCATAAACCGCTTTATGAATATTTGTTCGCATACAATGGAAATCAGATGGCACAGGAACTGAATGTACAGTCCAAGCATTCCATTGAGCGCGAAACAGCTCATCATGTGGACTGTTTTACCACAGTGAGCGAGGTGACGAACCGGGAGTGTGCGGAATTATTGGACAAACCGGCCGATGTGGTCCTGATGAATGGTTTTGAAAAGGATTTCGTTCCGTCGAAAGCTCAGTTTGCCCGTAAGCGCCGAGAGGCTCGTCGTAAGTTGCGTGAAGTGGCGGGTGCATTGTTGGGTACGGAATTCGATGACGATGTGATGATTATTTCGACCAGCGGGCGGTATGAGTTTCGCAATAAGGGTATTGACTTGTATATGGAAGCCATGAACCGTTCTTTGCGGAATAAGGATTTAACGCGTAAAGTGCTGGCTTTTGTACAGGTTCCTGGATGGGTTTGTTGTCCCCGAGAGGATTTAAAGGAAAGGCTTGCCTCAGGAAAGACCTGTGACACGCCGTTGGAATGGCCCTTATTGACCCATTGGCTACATGAGATGTCCCATGACCAGGTCATTGATTACATGAAACGATACAACATGTGGAATCTGCCGGACGATAAGGTAAAGGTGATATTCGTTCCTTGTTACTTAGATGGAGCAGACGGTATTTTTAATATGCATTACTATGATTTGTTGATTGGAATGGATCTCACCGTCTATGCTTCTTATTATGAGCCGTGGGGGTACACGCCATTGGAAAGTGTGGCTTTCCACGTACCGTGCATTACAACCAATCTGTCCGGTTTCGGATTATGGGTAAATCAGTTGTTGGGAAAAGATGGAGAACTGACCGATGGCGTACAAGTCGTACGGCGGACGGATTATAATTCTTCCGAAGTGGCAGACGCTATTAAAGATGCCGTGACGGCTTATGCTGCTTTCACACCGCAAGAAGCGGAAAAGATACGCCATAAAGCTGCCGACATATCGGAACATGCTTTGTGGAAGCATTTTATCCGATACTATTATCAAGCTTACGATATCGCTTTGCATAAAGCGAAGCAACGTAGGGGAGAATAAACATGAATATTGCAAATATATTTTATAAATTTAATTTGAGAGTCTATGAAAATTAAAGCAAGTTGTTCTAATGGAGCAAATTGGAAACAAGTGGATGTAAAGTCAAGGATTCCCAAAGAGCTGGATAAACTCGAAGAGTTAGCTCGTAATATGTGGTGGGCGTGGAACCATGATGCTCGCGTGCTGTTCCGCAGTTTGGATGAAGACTTGTTTGACGAAGTGGGACAAAATCCGGTGTTGCTGCTGGAACGTCTCAGCTATGAGAAGATGGAGGAATTGTCGAAAGACAGTTCGGTCGTACGTAAAATGAACGACGTATATGCCGCATTCCGTGAATACATGGACGTAGAGCCGGACAAGACACGTCCGTCTGTAGCTTATTTCTGTATGGAGTACGGTCTGAATCACGTGTTGAAAATATATTCCGGTGGTTTGGGAGTATTAGCCGGCGATTATCTGAAAGAGGCTTCCGATAGCAACGTAGATATGTGTGCAGTCGGTTTCCTTTATCGTTATGGTTATTTTACGCAGACTTTGTCCATGGATGGACAGCAGATTGCAAATTACGAAGCACAGAATTTCGGTAGCCTGCCGATTGAACGTCAACTGGATGCCGATGGCAACCCGATGATTGTAGAAGTACCTTATTTGAATTATAAGGTATATGCTTCCGTATGGAGAGTGAATGTAGGACGTATTAAATTGTATCTTTTGGATACCGATAACAATATGAATTCTGAATTCGACCGGCCTATAACCCATGCCCTCTACGGCGGCGATTGGGAGAACCGTCTGAAACAGGAGATACTATTGGGTATCGGTGGCGTACTTACGTTGAAGAAACTGGGTATTCATAAGGACATATACCACTGCAACGAAGGCCATGCCGCTTTGTGTAACATCCAACGCTTATTGGATTATGTACAGGAAGGACTTTCTTTCAATCAGGCATTGGAATTGGTTCGTGCCTCTTCTCTTTATACGGTGCATACTCCGGTTCCAGCCGGTCACGACTATTTCGACGAGGGATTGTTCAGCAAGTATATGAGCGGTTATGCGTCGGTTTTGGGCATTTCGTGGGATGAGTTGATTGGTATGGGACGTCAGAATCCCGATGACCATTCGGAACGTTTCTGTATGTCGACTTTTGCATGTAACACATGCCAAGAAGTGAACGGCGTAAGTTGGCTTCACGGAAAAGTGTCTCAACAGATGTTTGCTAATATATGGAAAGGCTATTTCCCGGAAGAAAGCCATGTAGGTTACGTAACTAATGGTGTGCACTTCCCCACGTGGGCTTCGACATCATGGCAAAGACTTTACCGGAAGCATTTCGACAAAGACTTCATGAAGGATCAAAGTAACGAAAGCATTTGGGAAGCTATTTTTGACGTCTCGGATGAGGAGATTTGGAAAACCCGTATGGAGTTGAAGACGAAACTGATCCACTATATCCGTGAAAAGTTCCGTGATAGCTGGTTGAAGAATCAGGGAGATCCCTCACGTGTGATTTCTTTGATGGACAAAATCAATCCCAATGCCTTGCTGATAGGTTTCGGACGTCGTTTTGCCACATACAAGAGAGCGCATTTGCTTTTCACCGACCTCGACCGTCTGGCCAAGATTGTGAATAATCCGCACTATCCTGTTCAGTTCCTCTATACCGGTAAGGCTCATCCTGCCGATGGAGCGGGACAGGGATTGATTAAAAAGATTTATGAAATCTCGCAGCGGCCTGAATTCTTGGGTAAAATCATATTCCTGGAGAACTATGACATGCAGTTGGCGCGTCGTTTAGTAAGTGGTGTCGATATCTGGATGAACACTCCGACGCGTCCGTTGGAGGCCAGCGGAACATCGGGCGAAAAAGCTTTGATGAACGGTGTGCTGAACTTGTCTGTGCTCGACGGATGGTGGCTCGAAGGCTATCGTGAGGGTGCCGGATGGGCTTTGACAGAGAAACGTACGTATGACAATCAAGCCTATCAGGATCAGTTGGATGCGGCAACTATCTATAGCTTGTTGGAAAACGAGATTCTGCCATTGTACTATGCGCGCAACAGCAAGGGATATTCTGCCGGATGGGTTAAGACCATCAAGAACTCAATAGCCCACATTGCTCCCCATTATACGATGAAGCGGCAGTTGGACGACTATTATTCGAAGTTCTACAATAAAGAAGCTGCCCGCTTTAAAGTTTTGGCAGCCGACAACTATGCCAAGGCAAAGGAAATTGCGGCATGGAAAGAAACCGTAGCCTCTAAGTGGGATCAGATAGAAGTCGTATCGGCTGACAAGTGTGACGAATTAATAAACGGAACGATTGAAAGCGGGAAGGATTATACGATTCGTATCGTGATAGACGAAAAAGGGCTGGATGATGCTATTGGAGTAGAACTGGTTACTTTGCACACGGATGCAGATGGTAAAGATCATATCTATTCGGTAGAACCGTTGGAGGTAGTGAAGAGAGAGGGTGACTTGTTTACTTTCGAGGTGGTTCATTCCATCAATAATGCCGGAAGTTTCAAGGTTGCATACCGTATGTTCCCGAAAAATAAGGACCTGCCTCACCGTCAGGACTTCTGCTATGTGAAATGGTTTAATTGATAGGTTCTGAAAAAGGACTTGTCTCGATAAACGAATCCCGGATGTCTACGTCATACGAACACGTCGTGCATCCGGGATTTTTCTTTAAAATCTTCCTACCCAGGATTTCTGTAAAAACACCCTTCATCTTTCAGGTTACACTGTAAGCCTCTCATAATATTGGTATTACAGACTGAAGGATGTTTCAGGAACCCTTCAGCTACGTTTCATTTCGTTTGGCGCAGAATGAAAAATCGTTCGCTTGAGATTGAAAAATTATTTGGCTGAGAACTTTTTATCGCTCTCTGCAATGAAAGAAGCCTGAAAGATATTCTTTCTATCTTTCATCTTGTAATATATTGTATGATAGTGCGTTATCCGATAATATGAAAGATGAAAGAGTTTTTTGTAAACCCTTTGGGGAATGCATCCTGTTACCCCCGAAAAGAACGTGTTCCGGAAAACTCCGGAAAGACAAGCATTGTATCGATCCAATTTTCTGTACGGTAAAAGTTTTCTTGTCATAAAAAAAGTATTAACTTTGCACATAATATAAATCGTATAGCCTATGTAGCAAGACAGAATACAGACATATAGATAAAAAGCGTTAGCTTTATTCTTGTTTTTTCAAAATCGCCAAATTTTAGAAATAGCTATCAAGAGTAAAAGTTGATGCTCACGCCTCAGGCGTGGGCTTTTACTTGTTTGATAGCAATGGTGTTTGGCGATACCTGAAAAGACAGACAAAGTGAAGAGTCCACGCTTTTTTATTGTCTTCCTTCCGTTTTGGACTCATGCCCTTATCCTGTGTAGGGCAATGGTGTTTATTCATCACATTATTAATTAAATTCATAAGAAAATGAAGCAATTTTATTTGATATGTATGCTGCTACTGGTCTCTTTGGCTACTTTCGGACGGGATGTTACGGTTCATGTGACCGACCAACGGGGAGCTGCGGTAAGTGGGTTGCCGGTGCAGTTCGACAACGAGAGCTTTGATACTGATGCCAATGGTGATTTTGTAATAAAAGGGTTGGGAAGTTCGGGAACCTATTCGTTCCGGTATTATAAAGACTATAATTATGAGTCAGTGCGTTTTTCTTGGGATGGTACATCCTCTGCCGTTAATGTGAGTTTGGACGGTTATTATGTGACGTTCCAACTGGTGGGGCTTTCAGATGAGGAAGTCGCGCAGGTAAAAGGCAGTGATTTGAAAGTCTCTACAAAGGGCAGCTCTGGCGCTACGTATAAAACAATGGGAGATGATGGAATCCTTTCTTTTTGGTGGGATGCTCCTGCCATATCCTGGGAGTTTAACACCAAGGTATTCGGTGACTGTAGTGGAGAGGTCAACTTGGAAGAAGAGAAAGGCATTGTGCCTATCGCCCCGAAAAACGGAAAATACAAAGTGTCTTTAGGGAATATCAAGGGGCACGGTGGAGCTGCGGTGGAGCATGCTACAATTGACGGAATTGCGGCTGAGAAGTTCATTGCCGTTTACCGTACTCCGGGATATTACACCATGGAGTTCATGGCGCCGGGTTACTTTCCCTATAGCGTAGCCTATCAGGTCGTCAATAAAGACGTGACCGTGGATATTGATTTGAGCCAAAGCCGTGCGCTGAGATTCCTGTTTACGGATCGTGACGGGTCGGCCATGGAGAATTTGTCCGTAAATTTGCGTTCGGCAGACAATCCTCGTTTAGATGTTGACCTTGCCACTGATGCAAGCGGTTTTTGCGAAATTTACGTCATGCCCGGTGATTATGACTATGATCCCGATTATGAGAAGCCGTTTTATCCTCCGGAGACAAAGAGTATTCAGGTTTCGGATGAAGATGTTGTAGAAGATGTGAATCTGGTCGGTACGACACTGCTGACAGTCAGGCTGAAAAACACAAAGGAAATAGGTACTTCTAATGCAAAACGTATATTGTCGCGTTCCTCACGATTACACTACAATGGCGGGGGATGGGATGCATTTCCAAGAAGTGGCACAGAAGATGGCGATGATATTGTATATGGCGTTCTTATAGAAAAGGAATATACCAATGCAAGCATGTCCCTTCTATTTAGTAATACAACGAAGGACATCCTCGGCGTACAGGAAGACAATATTGTTTTGGACGGAAAAGACGTGAATTTTGAATATGATTTCGGCACATACCTTACGGCCAAGTTGACTGCTCCCGACGGTTATTTGTTCCGTGGAGAAGCCGAAATAGACGGAGTGGAGGTATCGTTGGACAAGGAGGCGGTTCATGACGTGCTCATGCCGTCGGGTGAGCACCATTGGGTCGTTGGACTGCAAACGGCAGATGGGCAGCAGGCTTTGCCTTTTGGCAAAGAACAATCGTTTAACTTGGAGGATGATGAAGCCCCAATCGTATATGCTTTTAATGAGGACGATTATTATGGAATCAAGTTTTTCGTGAAGGATGAGAACGGTCGCCCGGCCAATGGCTTTCCCGTAACACTGCGGCAAGCGGACTACGACTACGAAGCATCCTCCCAGACCGATGCGGACGGATGTTGCACGCTATTCCTTTTGGAACCGGGGGACTGTTATTATGAAGTGGGAGGAAACTGGGCACATGGCGATAGTGTCTACTTGCCGATAACGGAAAATGTCTCGGTGGACGAGGGGATGTTGCAGGAGACTGTCTCTTTCGAGGGGTACAAATGCCTCTCCCTAAGGATAAAGGGCAGTGATGAATGGGACATGTCCCAGCCTACGGTGTATATAAGTGGTGGTGTGAATTATTCCTTCCCCATGGCTTTGGACGAAAGCGCCTCCACGGTGGAGTATGCAGGCTGCATGGTGATGCCGCAGGGGGATTATAGCGGTTGTTGGCTTCGTGTCCCTGACCTCGATGGCCACGTAGCTTCGGTTGATTTCAGTGTGGAACTCAAAGAGAACGACGTGGCCGAGACGATGGATTTCAGTGCTTACCGTGCTGTGGACTTTACTGTAAACCAAGAGGAATTGCTTGGTAGGGGGTGGGTGTCCGTATTCAAGGAAGGGCAAGAAATAGAAGACGAAGACGGTGTGAATGGCGACCGCCTTTTGCCTCCCGGAAAGTACACGGCCCGTTATGTGGGCCGCCAATATTGTTTCAGTGATACGCTCTATTTTGAAATAGCCGATAAGGCCGTGAAAGTTGATTTCCAATTCAATCCGGAGGAATTCCGTGCAGTGACATTCGAAATGGTGAACCAACCAGAACAGGTTAAATTCATTGAGATTCGGGTGGATAGCATGATGACACTCAGAAACCAAGAAAGTGTGATGTTTCGGAAAGGTAAACATTACTATGAGTTCGGTTTAGTGTCTGTCGGTGAGAATTACCACCGCTTATGGCCTTTGGAGGGTACGTTTGAGGTAGACGATGAAGGTAAGGTAGTGGAAGTGGATTTGAGCCAATATAGGGTGTTCCGGCTTTGGCTTGTCATGCCCGACAATAGTGTGGCGGAGTCCGGTATTCTTCCTATGTATTTGTCTAAGGAGGGTAAGACGTTGACGCTGAATTACTATTATCTGAATACCTATGCGTTGCCTCTCGGTACTTATGATTTGGAAGTGGAGGTCAACGAGGAAGAAAGGTACTATGGGACGCTCATTATCGGAACGGATTGTCCGGATGAAATCACGGTGCAGCTTTCTGATAAACCAAATACAATCGCAGATGTACCGACGCACGACTTGGAATTGTCGGCTACAATGCAAAACGGGCGGATTTGTGTGATTTCGGCACGAAGCGAAGAAGTGGAAGTGCGTGTTTATGATTTGGACGGACGTGTTTTGTGGCAGGGTAACGTGATGCCGGGCAGCGTGACGGATACGGGATTGTATGGACAAGGCATTTACCTGATAAGCTTGAAGCAGGAAGGCTGCGCAAGGACACAGAAACTCATTGTCCGTTAGTTTTGCTCCGTCTTCTCGCATGAGACACAGAAAAAGGCCGCCTCCTTACTTTTGGGAGACGGCCTTTTTGACATTTGATGAAATCACTCCAAATACTGTTTGACTGTGTTTTCAAGTTCTTCACCTCTGAGTTGTTGACCTATGATAGTACCGTTACTGTCTATCAGAATAGTGTAGGGGATAGACGTTACGCCATACTTCTGTGTCATGATGTTGTCCCAGGAACGGAGTTCCGAAGCTTGGGGCCAAGTCATGTGCATTGTCTTTACTGCATTTTTCCATGCGGTTTCATCCTCATCGAATGAGATACCCACGATTTCTAGTCCCTTCTTGTGGTATTTCTCATACAGCGACACTACGTTCGGCATTTCTGCACGACAGGGGCCGCACCAACTGGCCCAACAATCTACCAAGGTCAGCTTATTGTCCCAGATGATGTCGGAGAGTTTGAGTTCACCTCCGTCCATGGACGGTATGGTGATGTCTATAAAGGATTGTCCGTTTGAGGTCATATTACTTCTTTCGGCATCTTCTTCAATGTATTTCAGCGCGTTACTGTTTTTATAGTGTGATGATACTTTCTGTGAAAGTTCGAGCACCTCTTGCGGGGTAAACATATTATAACAGGAAAGAAAGAGGAAATATCCGACCGGTTTATCTATGTATTTCTTCACACTTTCAGTCACGAACCGGTTGGATTGCTGTTCCAAAGCCACGAGTTCTTGTTCCGTTTTCTCATCCGGATTGTATTCTGCCGTATCGGACGGAGCCTGTCGTGCATAAATATTACTCATCCGCTCGTGAAGGGCATAAATGGAATCTGTAATTTCTTGGTAGATGTCGTTGTTTTCTGTTCCCGACACTCTTCCTTCCGGACCGATATTCAACTGAATGTTTCCCTTTTCCATAAAGAAAATATTGCTGTAGACTTCATTGCTTTCTTGGTCATAAAAGAAGAAACTGGCAATGATGGTAGAATCGCATTTTTCCTGGAGGGTAAATTTTCCCTGTTGCAGTATAATCGTATCGGTTGGGGTGAAGTTACCGTCGGACATTCGTGCCAGATACAGCGTATCGCCGTCCTTGGCATTTTCCACTGTTCCCTCTATTTTACAGTTCTGCGACGAGCAAGAGGCGAAAAGACCTATGAGGCCTGATATAAACAGATTTTTTGTTTTCATAAGTTTGTGAGTGTTAGAAAAAGGCCGCACGGAATTCCTGATTTTGAAATCTGTGGCGGCCTTCTTGTGAAATATTGTATTTATTAATAAAAATACGGATTAAATCAGATATTGCGAACTGATGGATTCGTTGTTCTCCACCCGTCTGATGGTTTCAGCCAGAATGTCGGCAATGCTGATTTGCTTGACTTTGGCACATCGGCTGGAATAAGGGATGCTGTCGGTGAAGACCAGTTCCTCAAGGGTAGAGTCTTGTACACGTTCCGAAGCCGGTCCCGACATGATACAATGGGTGGCCACGGCACGCACGGAGGCGGCTCCCTTTTCTTTCATCAGATTAGCTGCCTTGGTAATGGTTCCGGCAGTGTCTACCATGTCGTCTACCAAAATGACGTCTGCTCCCTTTATTTCGCCGATGATTTGAATGTCGGCCACTTCATTGGGCTTACTTCTTGTTTTGTTGCACAGCACCAACGGGCATTCAAGGTATTTGGAATAGGTGCTTGCACGTTTCGAACCGCCTACATCAGGAGCCGCAATTACGATATTCTTGAGGTTTAAGGATTTGATGTAAGGCAACAATACGCTGGAAGCATACAGATGGTCTACCGGCACATCGAAGAATCCCTGTTCCTGATCGGCATGCAAGTCCATCGTAATCAATCGGTTTATCCCGGCCACACTCAGCATATCCGCCACGAGCTTCGCACCGATGGACACACGGGGTTTGTCCTTACGGTCCTGCCGTGCCCAACCGAAGTAGGGGATGACGGCAATGATACTTTTAGCCGAAGCACGTTTGGCCGCATCGATCATCAGCAGGAGTTCCATTAAATTGTCTGAGTTTGGAAATGTGGACTGTACCAGGAATACGTCGCGTCCACGGATAGACTCTTCGTATGACACGGAAAACTCTCCATCGGCAAAGTGGGTAATCACCAATTTGCCGAGCGGGCATCCTAAACTGGAACAGATCTTTTCCGCCAGATACTTGGATTTGGTTCCCGAAAAAACCATAAATGAATTATTTGCACTCATCTCTCTATAACGTATTAATTTTAGAAGTAGCTTGTCTTGTCAGTCGGCTGCCTTGCGCAGCTTGCGGAAATGGTTGATTAATTCTTTGTAATCCAGTGTAGAATGGATATTGAAACGATTCCACAAATCACCCAATACCACAACTCCCCCGAATCCGAGCTCTTTTGCTACGGCCATGTTTTCCGTAGTGATTCCCCCTAATGCCATCACTCTCTTATCTATGATACCGTGTGCGGAAGCCTGTTTCAGCACTTCCATGTCAAAAGCCGATGTGTAATTGGATTTGGATATACTGTCGAAAATGGGGCTGAGAAACACATAATTGAAGTTTTTCTTTTCCGCTTTCAACTCGTCTATATGATGGAAAGATTTACTGATATGTCCTTTGTAGCCTACCGGAGGTTCCGGATTCCTTCCGTTCAGGTGTATACCTCGTAAGTTGAATTCTTCTTTCAGATAAAAATGGTCGTGTACGACAATTTGATTATGATGACTTTCCGGCAATAATGTGAGCAGGCGTTCCGAATAAACCGGCTCCGTGTCCGGTTTCCGTAAATGAAGGAGGTCCAAACCTTCTTCAAACAGGGCTGTGAGTATTTTATCTTCCTCCACAAAAAAGTCCGGAGGCGTCAATAATATCAATTTCATTGGTACAATGTCGCTATTTGTATTGCAAAGTTAACAAAAAAACAATAGCCATACGTATGCCCGGCCTTTATTTCTTTTATTTTTCATTTAAAAACCATTCGTTTTACAAAAGTGAATCCATAAGTCCGAAAAAAGGCCGTTTGCCAGTGTTTTCACTTGACAAACGGCCCGTTTTTTATTCTTTCCCTTTCAGATTTTGTTATTCTTCATGCAAACGTGCTTCCTCTTCCGGATCGAACTCACAGTTCTTCAGGTTTTGGCTGATACGCATGGCGCAGAAATTGGGACCGCACATCGTGCAGTATTTCCCGTTGAAATGATTTCCGGCCTTGTAGTATTCCAAAGCACGGTCGGGGTCGAGTCCCAAGTTGAACTGGTCTTTCCATCGGAATTCGTAACGGGCCTTACTCAAGGCATTGTCTCGTACCGTGGCGCCCGGATGGCCTTTGGCGATATCGGCGGCGTGTGCGGCAATCTTATAGGTGACCACACCCGTACGCACGTCTTCTTTGTTAGGTAGACCGAGATGTTCTTTCGGAGTGACGTAGCATAACATAGCCGTGCCGTACCATCCGATTTGTGCTGCCCCGATGGCACTGGTGATATGGTCGTAGCCCGGAGCCACGTCGGTCACTAGCGGGCCGAGCGTATAGAACGGTGCCCCGTGGCATTTTTCGATTTGCCGGTCCATGTTTTCGCGGATTTTATGCATCGGCACGTGCCCCGGCCCTTCGATAAACGCCTGTACGTTTTTCGCCCATGCCCGTTGTACCAATTCGCCCATGGTATCCAGTTCGGCAAACTGTGCCCGGTCGTTGGCATCGAATATCGCTCCAGGGCGCAATCCGTCGCCTAACGATACGGCTACGTCATATTGCGCCAGGATGTCGCAGATGTCGTCGAAGTGTTCATATAGGAAACTCTCTTTCTGGTGATAAGAGCACCATTGCGAAATGATGCTTCCGCCTCGGCTCACCATACCGCACAGTCGTTCATGGGCATAGTGCACGTTTTTCAGCCGGATGCCGCAATGTATGGTGAAGTAGTCCACGCCTTGTTCGCATTGTTCGATAAGTGTGTCGCGGAACAGTTCCCAGGTCAGGTTCTCGGCCTTTCCCTTCACTTTTTCCATCGCCTGATACATCGGTACAGTGCCGACTGGTACAGGACAGTTGCGTACGATCCATTCGCGCGTCTCATGGATATTGTCGCCCGTAGAGAGGTCCATCAACGTGTCGCCTCCCCATTTGCAGCTCCATAGGCATTTGTCCACTTCCTCTTCAATGCCGGAAGTCGTGGCCGAATTGCCGATATTCGTATTGATTTTCACCAAGAAGTTACGTCCGATAATCATCGGTTCCGCTTCCGGATGGTTGATATTGGCCGGCAATACGGCGCGTCCGGCTGCAATTTCGTCGCGTACGAATTCGGGCGTGATGTAAGTGTCTATCCCCAGTTCCTCGCAGTTCATGTTTTCCCGAATGGCTACATATTCCATTTCCGGTGTGATGATGCCCTGTTTGGCATAATACATCTGGGACACCTGCCGTCCGGCCTTGGCACGATAAGGCCGTTGGATGTGCGAGAAACGCAAGTGGTCCAAACTTTTGTCCTCCTGGCGCATCCGTCCGTATTCGGATGTCAGTCCGTCAAGCTGTTCCACATCGCCCCGTTGTAAAATCCATGATTCCCGCATACGGGGCAACCCTTGTTTGAGGTCTATCTTCACGTTCGGGTCGCTATATGGGCCACTGGTATCATATACATATATCGGATCGTTTTCCTTGACTGTCCGTTTCCCGTCTTCCACGGTGACGGTCGGGGTCAGCAATACCTTGCGCATCCCTACCTTGATTTCCGGATGCAGTTTGCCCGTCATATAAACTTTCTCCGAACTCGGATAAGTGATTTTGATTTTATCGTCCATATATTTGTTGTTTTATGATTGTTGTACGTTCAATATTCTCAGGATGTTCCGGGTTTCTTCTGTGGGACTTCCGGCTCTCAGGATCGTGCCGCTCAGGGCGATGCCGTCCACTCCCGTTTCCATCAACGCTGGGATGTCTTCTTTTGTAATTCCGCCGATGGCAATCAGTGGTAGCGAAATGCCTTTCTTTTTCATGCCGTCCAAGATCCGGCGATACCCTTCCAAGCCGAGGGTCGGGGCGAGCTTTTCTTTCGTCGTGGTAAAACGGAACGGGCCGCAACCGATGTAATCCGCTCCCCGCGCGGCATGCAGCATCACGTCTTCCAATGTGTTGGCCGTCCCGCCGATGATGCGGTCTTGCCCCAAAAGCCTGCGGGCTTCGTCGATGGGCATGTCGCTTTTCCCGAGATGGACACCGTCGGCATGCAAGACGTCCACCCATTCCACATGGTCGTCTAAGATGAAGGTGGCACCATACCGACGGCACAGAGCTTCCACTTCCTCGCCCGTCCGCATCCATTCTTCGGGCGATGCGTCCTTCATCCGGAGTTGAATCCAGCGGCAACCGCCTTCCAGTGCCAGGCGTGCGGCATCGGTGTAACCGTACTGTTCCGTGTAATGTGTGATAAATTGTAAGTTCTGCATATATCCCTTTCTCTTAAATAAAGGTTACGACAAAAGGGGAGAGAAGAATATGCTGTGATGTATGTCTCTTGTCAGGCACAATCCCTTCGGCAGCATTACCTGCATCAGGTTCACAGGGTATAATCTCAGCCGTCCCAATCGGGCAAGCACCCCTTTGCGGTAGCAAAGATACGCATAATAATCAATATGCAAAGGTAAAAACAAAAAATCATTCTCAGCCAAATGATTTTTCGTTTGGCTGAGAATGATTTTTTGTTTGGCGCATATTTTCCTGACGAACGATTTATAGCTTTACGGTCTTTGTCTTTCCCGGTATGATAGTCAGGCAGGCTGTCCCGTTGTCTTTTATCTCCACGTTCATATATCGGGCTTCTACCACGACTTTCCCGTTCAACATGATGATACCCCACCGGTTCGGGTTTTCTTCCATTGCACAATAGTAACCTATCGGCTTTTGGATACGGCGGTAGATGGGCGGTACGATGATACGCTCGCCCGACTTCAGTCCCCATTTCAGTCCGGACTTGAACGGCACAGCGTTTTGTAAGGTGGCCAACCGTTCTTTCTGTTTCTTTTCTTGCGTACGCTGTTTGTTCGCTTGCTTTTGGGCGGCACGTTCCTTTGCTTCGGATGTTAGCCTTGATACTGCCGCTTTGAAGTTTTCCGTTTGTGTTTCGGGGTTCAGGCAGGCGATATGCCGTTTTTCCTTACCGGCTTCTGCATGATAGTATCTTCCTTCTTCATCGGCAATCACGATGCTTCCGTCCGGCAGTTCGCCGCAAAACCGATAATAACTTTCCTCGTCATTTTCCAATATGCAAACATAGTCCTTGTTCAAGGAGTCTTCCATGCTTTCTACATATTTAAATTCGGGAGTGATAAAAGGGTCGTAAATGAGCAGATAAAAGCCTCTTGAAAAGAAATCATGCCGGTCGATGCCCGAACGGTTCACATAGACACGCTTCGTACGGCTGTAAAAGATGCGTCCTGCTTGGAGTATTTCTATTTGGCCGAATTTCATCACAACCGGCTTGTCGATGTAGTGTCGGTTACACCTTAAATCTATGTAGAACGTCTTGTCATTCCGGTCTGTTACGGCCACGATGTCGTCCGGCAAGAATTTCATACATTTGTACCTGTCAGCTTTCATCCGTATTTTTCCCTCCTTGTCTACGATACCTGTACGGTAGTCCTCGAACCGTACGGCGGCAAGGTTGTCTTTTACGTCGAACAAAGTGGGATATTGTGCCTTTGCGGTGATGGTCTGCCCGCATTTTAGTCCCCAAAGGCCGGTTGGGCGGTCTTTGAACGGTTTTAGTTTTTCCTGAGGTGTGCTATTATAGTCCGTGGAATACTTGCTTTTGTTCAGGTAATCCCATAACAGTTCATGCGACATGACCATTTCAAGCGGCCCATTGGGGCATACCGTTTGGTTCTTTTCTTGCTTTGCAGCCATATATTCCGTTTGCTTGCAAGTGGTGCGATAGCCTTTTCCGGCCAACCGTCCTTCAAACATGGCCTTCCAGTCTCGGTAGGCCGTGGGCAGTCCGAACAGGCGGTACAGCCCCACGTTGTCAATTAGCATGCAAGTGTCTTTACCCGTTGCTTTCCGTAGTCCGCGCCCCACCTGCTGCAAGTATTTGGCCAGCGAAAGGGTAGGGCGGGCCATCTGTACGAACTCCACATCCGGGCAGTCGAAGCCCTCGCTGAATACATCCACATTCACCAGCACTTGTGTCTTGCCCCGTTTGAAATCTTCTATAAGCTGTCTACGTTGCCGTGCCGGAGTCTTGCTGTCAATTGCCACGGTGTTTATTCCATGCATCCGGTAGAAATTGGCAATATTCCGTGCATGGCTGATGCTGATGGCATACACGATGCCTTTCTTCCCATCGGCATATTGCCGTACGCTTTCGTACAACCGTTCGATACAGGGTTTGCGGTTCAGCACCTCGTTCATTTCTTTCGTTTGGAAATCACCGTCCGCTCCACGTTTCGACAAGTTGTCTATCAATCGTTGGGATTTGCTGCCCGGGCGGATGGATACGTAGTCAAAGGCAGACAGCCATCCTTGCCGGATAAAATCGGCAATGCTGTCCGAAGTAATCAGCTCGTCAAACAAGTCCGTGAATCCCCTGCGGTCCAGTCGGCAGGGCGTAGCCGTCAAGCCCAATTTTTTTGCCTCGGGATGACGCAGCCACAATTCCTTATACGTCTTGGCCTGTGCATGGTGAGCCTCGTCGATGACGATAAGGTTTGGTGTCTCGTGAAGGTCGGTGAAATGACGCGATAACCATTGGATGGACATAGCTCTTACCCTTCCGTCCTCCTTCGGGATGCTTGGAATACCGTATCGTTCCATGGTTTCCTCAATCTGCTCCACCAGTTCGCGGCGGTGTGCCACGATCCAGACACACCGTTTTCCATTTTCCTTCAGACTGTCATAAATGATGGATGCCAACAGATGGGTTTTTCCCGTACCTGTTGGCATCTGGAGCATGATGCTTTTGTGCGACTTCCAAGCTTCAAGTACATGTGTTTGGATGTACTTTTGATAATCGCGGAGATGGCTGTGGGGGCGAATCATACTATCCTATGACCTTACATAATTCATCTATTAGGCTTTTGCTTGCAATATCTCCCAAATCATGCAAGGGTTTTAGATTCCGGGTTGTCAACAACTCTTTTAGTTCTTTTGCGTCGGTTGCCACGTACACATAGCCGAGTTCTTTCATCTTTTGGGCTGTGGCCAACTGATGCTCGTTGCGGTGTTCACCCCATGCGGCTATGCGTGGAAAGATAATAATAGGCTTGTGTTGGCGCATGGCAGAAATAATAGTACCCATACCGGCATGGGCCACAATAAGGCGTGCCTTGCTGAATAGCTTGTTAAACTCATCGGGCGGTAGAAATTCTACGGTACGGATGTTTTGAGCCACATACTCACTTTTGTACACTTGCGCGATGATTTCCTCATCCAAATGCGCGGCCACTTCATCAATGATTTTCACGAAACGGTCGAATGAGGCCTGAGTACCGATAGTGCAAAATATCATAATCGGGAAATATTAAAATAACAATAAGTCAAAGAACGGGGGGGGCAGCGGGCGGTTTTGCCTTTAATCGCCAAAGATGTTTCCGGCATAATGCACCTGTGCAGTAGCAATACCCGGCCACTGGGTGTACACGTGGGTTGCGAATTTGCGTGCTAATTTTCCACAAGCGCTCATGGTTTGTACATTGGCCACAGAGTCTACCCAGATGGTCTTGGTTCCGATCATTCTGCCTAAAATAATGGTAAGCAGTCCCGGAGCCGCACCTGTTGTGACGATGGCGGCTGGTCGTTCTTTGAGCAGAATCCCCAGAATATTGAAGGAAGCCGGCAACATTTTCCAAGCATTCCAACGGCTGAAATCCGTCATGGTATGAAAACGGCAAGTGCCGACCATGGATTTACATTTAGGGTGGGTTGACATGTACACCACTTCATAACGTTCTTCTAAAGGGTGGGTGATGCGGAGGAGTTGTACCCAATGGCCTCCGATGGAGGCGACGGCGAGGATTTTCTTTTGAGTCATGATGACTGTCGATTTGTCTGTTCTTTTATTTGATTTATATTTATTTTGCTGCCTAAATATTTTAAGTAATCTTTTGATACGGCAGTCGAACGACCCGATGCCGGGGTGAATGTCATTTCACCGAAATAACATCTTTTCTGGGTTTCATAAAAATCAATACGTACGAAAGGGAAGGAAAGACCCAAAATGGAGCAGGCTTTTAGCATCTTGTCCCAATTGTATGGTTTGGGTATTTCAGGGGAAGTTTGATTGTGCGCGTGGGTGTAGTCTTCCCTTTTTTGCCAAGCCATGTCATATATGACTTTTTGGGCATTCAGTCCCTTCCGGTCGTAGCATACCAAGACACATTCGGGTTTTCCGTAGAAACAATAAAACTTGTAGTCAACCAATGATGTGGAAAACTTAGAATCGTTGGGTAGCATTTCTTCGGCAAAAACGCGTGGCTTTATTTCCAAATAATGAGGTTCGCCAGTAAGTATGCCGAATGGTGATTGGAGAAAGCCGTTCATTTTGTTTTTAACGGCAGTGAGGTCTTCTTTCCTTTTATCTTTTATGACTAAGACCTCCCCACATCCATGGTTGGTTTTAAGGACGAAACTGTTGGGGAGTTTGTCGAAGTCAATCTCATCCGCATGTTCCCATGCACCTAAAAGTCTTGGTAGTAATTCTTTTAGACCTTTTGATTCTACGTAATTTCGTACCTCTATTTTATCAGCTAATTTGGACCATAAAGAGGTGTCTGAATAAAAAGAAAGCCACATGACTTTTTCATTTAAATCACGAGGGGTATTGAAGTCTGGCCATTTCTTGAATTTTAAAGCGTAACGAAGTGAGCTGATAAGTTTAAAAGAAAGTATTCTTTTTTCTATCAGAAACATGATAAACTTTTTCATACTTATCATAGAGGATAAATGTTGTTGGAGATGTTGAGCATTTGTATTTTAGTCTCTTCTCTTGTAAAATATAACCTATGCTAATTTAAGCTTTTTAAGTAAACTTTTTGTTATCACTTTGTCGACGTTGTAGGTTTCCGCATTTTGTTGGCATTTCAAAGCCATTTTTCCTATGTCATAGCATCCCTCAATACACTTTTTCATTTTATCGTATAATGCGGGAACGTTATGTACCGGAATGAAAAGAGCGGTTTCCCCCTCGGTCATAAACTGTCTGTTGTGTGCCCAATCTGTGACAATCATAGGGATACCGCTTATCAATGCGTCGATAAATACCCCAGCGAACCCTTCGCCTTTCCAATAGGTTGGGAATAACATCAGGTCGTATTGGGATAACTTGTCGTAACCTTTTTCGTTTTGTAGGTTGAGGAAACCTCGGTAGTTCACGTTTTGTAAGGGTTCTAGTTTTTGAAAAAAGTCAGTCTTGTAGGTTTCAGCGATTTTTCCATAAAAGTCAATGGTGTATTTGTCTTTAAATCCCGTAGCATTGAGTCGCCGGGCAGCTTCAATAATGTCATCGCAACCTTTTTCTTTCATGATTCTACTAAGAAATACGAAACGTAACGGGCGTGTTATTTCCTTTTTCCATTCATTTATACGTTCCTTTATGTTGGGGTAATAGGTGATAGGTTTAAAGTTTGGAAGTTGAAATACATTTTTTACGCCACAATCGGTCAATTGTTGTATCATCAGATTACTCTCAACAATCGTCCAGTCCATATAACCGATTATGTCTTTATCAAATATGCCGTTTTTGACTTTTTCACCGAGAGTTCCGCCTATAACCCAATGAATCGTGGGTTGTTTCCATTTCACTTTTTTCATCAACTTCATCATCGGGTACACGTTTACCGTACTGGTCGAGAATATGATGGTGTCTTTTTTATGTATTACCAAATTCCAAATCAACTGTAAAAACACCCAAGGATGCCTTCTCCAGTTCTTGAAGTCTACGCATCTGCACTTCACTCCCAGTTCTTCCAACCTGTGTATCATCAGTTGGTTCTTCATTGTCTCCCCACAATCGGCGGGTTTGCCTTTGTTTATCCAACCGATAATGATGGCATTATTTTTTTTATCCATAACAATCTCCCTTTCTCATCTAATCAAATTCTTTCCTTTGACTCCAGTTTTTTTATAATCATACTATACGAATATTACTTATAACTAAGTATTTTGAGCTTGTTAATTGTTTCTTATTTTTATGATTCTTGCCGGTATCCCCGCAACAATAGCGTTATCGGGAATGTCATCTATTACTACGGCATAAGCACCTACAGAAACATTATTCCCAATTTTTACTCCACCTAAGATTTTACAACCGATTCCAAAATAACAATTATCACCGACAATAACGGCTTCATCACCACCTTTGCGATGTCCGAATACTGTTCCAACGGTTATAACACAATTTTTCCCGATTTTAACAGACTGGCGTACATGAGTGAAATCACCGCAATGATGTAACTGTAAGCCAGGCCCACAAGTGTTAGGCAATATTACATACTTCATTTTCCAACTCAATCTTTTAAACAAGAAATAGTGCCAATAAAGGATGAGCTTCTTTACCCCCCTTCTCTTAAATTTAACATTTGTTAGATATTCAACATGGCGCAATTCATACTTAAACCTATAAATGAACCAGCGTTCATTATGGAGCAGCCAATCTTTGAACCCGGGTATATTGTCGCCAAATTGTTTCAAATCTTCATTTATATAAAACTTTAAATCTTCTTTTGATTGTATCATGGATAGAATTTTTCTGTAAGGGTTCGGAACGTCCTTTATAACTATTGTATTTGTACTGTTTATGACATCCTCCCCTATAATTTTGGATCGGATGGCTTTGTTGTGATAGGCATCTTTATAGCCCTGAATTGTGATGTCCTTTCATTTCTTTGTTTTTATAATGGAATTATACAACGATTCATAATCACGCTTTAGCACCATCGGTGAATAAAAATTTTCATAACATTCCGTTGGAGTCGATTCATTTTTCAATATGGCCTCTTCTAAAATATCCTGCAAATCCTTTGTATTATGGCTTTTAAAATAAATGGTATCTTTACATTCAAACTCTTTGAAAAAAGGTATGTCGGATAATATAACTTTTTTCTTGAAAAACAGGGCGATGGATAGAACTCCAGACATCGTGGCACTTCGGTAAGGGTATACCACGATTTCTGCTTTTTCAAAAAGCGACTTGATTTCTTCGTCATCAATGTACCTGTTTATGCAGATTATGTTATTGTCTTTTGGGATTATATGCGTTTTGTCTTTTCCTGCGATTACCAGTTTGAAATGCTTTAATACTTCCGATTTAGAGTAAGATTCAATAAGAAGGTCAACACCTTTGTATTTGTTAATTGTACCAAAGAATAAAATATACCGTTCCGTATTTTCTAATTCGGGAGCACATTTTGTCCCATTTGTCATTTTGTCTGTGACAAGAGTAGGAAAATGTGTAAAATGAATGTTCTTTTTGGGGTATAGCACCTTAAGTTCCTCCAACTGGTGTTGGGAACATGTAGTCAGATTGGGAATGAATTTTCGGTTCAATGCGCAACCGAATGCCATTATTTTTTCTATTAGTAGATACTTCAGACTCCTATACGCTGTTTCATGCGGATGAAGGTCATGAACTGTGTAACAAAACTTTTCTCTATGCAGAGGATTAAACAAGACATAAATTCCTAATCTGAAATCCGCTGTCAGAAGATGTATAACATCGGGAGCGAAGTATTTTTGTTCCTTCTTAATAGATCCTATGACTTTGCGAAACCATAATTTATCAATTGTTTTTCCAAAAAGGGATGTGCTCTCGGATATGTAAGTGCATTGTACCCTCCGATCTAATCTGCCACGGAAAGACAGTTTTTTGGTGTTGACTGCTATCATGTGAATGTCATGCAACCCCGTATTTGCTATTGTGTTGACAACAGTAACAGCAAATGGTAACATCCCGGGGGAAGATTCTGTGGCGATATATAATATTTTCATGGGTTAAAAGTAATGCTGAGAATTATTTTATGCCATCCGATGTTCATACCTTTTCATGCCATTATAAAAGGCCATATTTTGGGCATAGAACAACTTCATTCTATTGCTTGGTTGAAATAAACTGATGTTTTTTATATTACTTTGGTATGTAGAACGTGTACATAAAAGTTTAAAACGACTTAGAAGTTTTCGCCCCATCCTCTCTAATTATTCGCATGGGCGAAGGCACTACGACTGTGTTTTCAGGGAGGCTCTTGGATATAACTGCATTACATCCAACCGTGCTGTTATTGCCTATCTTTATAGGACCAATCACTTTGGCGCCCGCTGATATTCGCACATAGTCACCTATGACAGGCTTTCCGTATCCATACGTTTTGCTATCATTGTAACCTATGGTAACCTGTTGGTTAATCCAACAGTTTTTACCGATGCTTTCAGCGGTTATAATTGTAGAAAATCCATGTTGTATGACAAGCCCTCCACCAATTTTCCCATATGGCACATTGATGTAAAGCGTAGACCGCTTAGGCAGATAACGTAAAAAAACACTCCACCTGCCGAGACGATAATAAAACAAATTACGGAACTCTTTTTGAAAGATTAGCAAATAAGCCACTCTTAATATCTTCTTGTCTGTTTTTTTTACCACGAAGCTGTGTCGTTCTGCATCTGCATCAATCATCTTTCTGCTTTTGGTAAAACTATAGCAAATAAGATGAGGCACAATCAGCGGAAGCGTTAAAATAAAATATAACCTTTTCATTTTCTTTTTTTTACTTTATACCCATAAAAATTTAATTCTACAAATCTTTGTAAACTACGTGTCACTTTTACTATTGCTTACCATCATACATTCGGAAGCAAGGTGAATTTTCCGACACGTCACTTTCTCCTTCTGCCAATCCTATCCTGTGGAGGCTTGTTGTGGATAGTCATCTTACTTTCTTTTCTTGTATTTCTTTAAAAATCAGTTCCCATCTGTCCACTATGTTTTCAACGGAGAATCTTCTGCATGATGATATGCCGTGGCAAGCCATATTCCTGATCCTCTCTTCATCTTTCATTAATCCGTATAATGTTTTGACATAACCCTCAGTATCGTCAGCCGTGATAATCAATCCGTTCGCTTGATGAGTAATGATGTCATGCAGTGAAGAAAAGGTGTTACGCACCACAGGCACGACACCGTTTTGAAGAGATTCTACCAATGTCATTGGCCATCCTTCATGCGTTGAAGCCATCACGAAAATTTTGGCTTTCCTGTAATATGGTTTGGGATAACGGTGTCCCGTAAATTCATAGTTCCTCAATCCTAACCGCTTTGCTTGTTGTTCGAAGCTTTTTTTGTCGGGGCCGTCTCCCACAAGCACAAGTTTCCAGTTTGAAACCCCGGGTTTAGCTTCAACTTTCTTCCAACATTCTAAAATCTTAGATACTTTCTTATGTCCATCATACATCCTGCCCACAAAAAGCACGATATTTTCTTTCTTGGCCAAATCCTTGATAGGAAGGAAATCATCAAAGGGCAAAGGGTTGTTGCAAAATTCCAACATATCCGAATGGGCATCGCCTCTGTGTTCAAGATACTCTTTCCTGAAAGTATCTGCAAGAAAGACATATTTATGGATGAAAGGAAAAAAATGCTCTACACTTCTACATGCTTTTGCGTTTGCATGCCAGTTATAAATATTCTTTCCTAAGAGCCTTATCAGAATCCCCCAGCCTCTCCAATGGATATTCTCAAATTCACTTGGACGAAATAATGACATGTGAAGACACTTTATCACTATGCATAGTTCCTTTATCCCCGAAAGGCTTTCGGCTGGCCACCATTGGTTTATCACCACATGGATGTCGTTTTGCACAATATAATCTTTTAAGAAACTGTTGGCGAGAGAAATATCCGAATGGGAGAATTTATGATGTTCGTCAGCAGTCAATCCAGAGACTAGTTTACTGACAACCTTTTCATTAATATAGGGTACTTTTTTCCCCGTGACCGTCTTGGTATATAGTACGTGTACGGTATGCTGTCGCTTGACCATTTCGTTTGCCAAAGTAATGGTCACGGTCTCCCCCCCTCCATATACAGGCCATGGGCGAAGAAGGAATACAATATTCATGGTTTGATATTTTTTACTTGAAGAATTTTATTAAATCATCTATTGGGTCTGTATAGCTCTCGTTAAAATGTATATAGTTTTTGTTCGGATGGGCATTAAAGAATTCTGAAATCTCTTTTTCTCGTGCAAAAGAAAAGCATCTGTTTATCCCTTCGAATTTCACCATTGCGGGAACTCCAGCCAACAGGGCGTTTTCACGCGTGCTGAAATCTTTATTCACCATCGAACCTGCTCCAACAAGGCAATTACTTCCGGTATGCGTCCCTTTAAGTATGCGCGAATTATTACCCACCCAGTTTTTTTCGCCAATGCAAATACTCCCTTCCCTCCTACAGACTTTGTATGTGTTTATGTTTATGGTATAATGACTGTTTGTATCCATAAGCAGGCAATTGAACGTAATGCTGGAATAATCTCCTATTCTGATAAGTTTGGAACATACGATTGTACAGGAATTTCCAAGGTGTACAAATTTACCTATCTGTAAATCGGCATCTTTTCCTAATTTGATTATATATCCAGTTGAGATGGAGCAATAACCGTCAAACACTATTTTTGCCCCTTTTTCCAATAATAATTTGCCAAAAGGCGCGTTGGTGTAACAGTCGTCATGGCGCCCCATCTTGACCAACCCACGTTTGACTTTACATGTGAAATGAACCTTTCCTTTTAGATTATAGAATTTTGCTTTTCCGTATACGTAAATAGGTAAATGGCAAGCTTGTTTAAATGGCATCGTGCGAAAGTTTACATATAAAGTAGCAAAAGGATTAAACCAACGTGACGTTAATTTACGTTCAATCAATCCAAAAACTCTATTGATAAATTGTTTCATCATAATTCTGTTTTATACGTTTCTCAATATTTGTTTCAACCAATTATCTATTCTATATTGGTTTATTATATCTATTCTGTTTTGAGGCTGCCGATACTCTTGTAGTAAAAAATCTTTTGGGATTTGTGGCTTGGTTGAATCCGTAATGTATATATAATCAGGTGAATAAAACGCATAATCCCTACAATTTTTATTCGTGGTTATTATTTTGCATCCGGCTCCTAACGCCCACATGAAACGTGGGGTCAGCCCTTCTTGAAAGGTGTTATAAGTATCAATGACACATCGTGAATTAGATATTAGAGAGCGAAAATCTGCCGGGGGTAAAGGCTTGTTTGTTATTAAATCAGCAATATATGTTTCAGGTTTTTCTTTAAATAATGTTTTAATGCTTCTTTTTATTTTGGAATACGAAGATTGTGACAAGGGGGCTTGGTATAATTTCACGAAAGAGGTAAGATTTAGTTTTTGTGCTGATAACCATATAGATTTGAATAACTCATAACGGTCTTTACGGATCGTGCCAAAACCAAAAATATCATAGGTCGGATTAGTAGTAGGAAACTGTGGTACCCAATAACAAGGCAGGAATCTTATATTTAATTTTTCGGCATCAACCCTGTCAAAAGTTATCACATCATCAAAACTATCAAAATATTTATCAAATCGGTAGTTTTGATAAGTTTTGTCCCATAAGTATAATACAACTTTTAGTCTAGGATTTTTCTGTTTGATATATTCCTTTAAATATGGATGGTACGACTTGCCGTTTATCACCAGTAATATGTCTATTTTGGATGTTTGAATGGTTGGACATTTCTTTTTCCAATAAGATTTTAATATTTTCCCATAGATCTTTTCTTTCATGGGGCTTTGCCTTTTATTCCGTATTAGGCAGGGGTCATATTCAAACGATCTGTCTTTAATAAACTCTACAAAATGACCTTGCCGTTCCAACTCTGAAATGACATCTTGATAAAGGTTCAAAAAGGATGGTGCTAATAACAGTATGTCCATAAAATGCTTTGCGGTTATGGTTGAATATGATTTATTTTAATTTAATCCTAAGTCGTACATTGTTTATAATATTAATTACAAAGTCTTGTTTCATAATAAAATATTGCAGTATAAAACAGTAGACAAAAAGTATAATGCTATTGGTTAATAATCTAAAGAATATCCCACAATGGATATTGTAAGTAAAAATAAATACAAAACATAATGGTACATGGAGCAACAGCATTTTAATTAATTTAGAAAATGGAAATTTGATTTTTTCATATTTCCACATAAAAAGGCCGGCTGATAGTAACACACATATCTCTGAACTTAACCATACAAGGCTTGCACCTATACTTTGTAAATTAGGAATCAATACGAAACATCCTACTATCCCAATAAAAGCTCCTATGACTGAATTTATTAATACTGCTTTATCTTTTTTCAAAGGCAATAATCCTTGGACTATTGTAATTTGTTCGTAGCCAATAATGAATATGAGCGGCATGCAAATTTGCATTGGCAGGATGGCACCTTCATAACCATTTCCTGCAATTACATTGATAATGTCTGGGGCATTAAATGTTGAAAAAATGATTAGAGGTATGGATATGGTCATCAAAATATTCACACTTTTATTTAGCAATAATCGAAATTGTTCATGTCTTCCTTCAGAAAGCAAACTGCTCATGCGTGGTAGCATTACTCCGGTAAAGGCGGTATATAAGGATATTAGTATTGAAAAAATTTTAGTAGCCGTTGAAAAGTAACCTACATGGGTCTCACCGGATTTAAAGCCTAAAAACGCTGTGGTAAAGGTGGTGTACATATTGGTCAAGATGGCATATAGCCCCATGATAGCGAACGGTTTCATATATTTGAAAATAGCTTTAGGTCTTTTGATTCGCACGTATTTCCTAGCATACATACAATTGCATAGTGCATTCAGTGATATCATTAGCGTTAATAGTAAATAATAAATCGGATAGTCTGCCTGTTCCCTAACAAAGCAGAAGACACAAATTACATAGATACATTTGACTATTAGTGTACGTTGGGTTATATATTTAAAATCTTCTAATCCTTTAAACAGCCATTCTATAAGAAGAAAATTGCTTATAAGCTTCAGCCCCCCTATGAGCATTAGATTCTTATGCGCATATAATTGTGGAATGGAATAAATGAATATCAATAAAATTAAAGTGGCTATTAACGTGCAAAGTCCTGTCAACCAAAATAAATTATTGAATGTATTGCTCAACTCATTGTGATTTCTTTTGTTTTTTGCTATTTCTCTGATTCCTATAGAAGATATGCCTAACATAGAAATCAATATAAAATAATGAATTATGCTGTCTACAAAATTACATGCACCAATTTTATTTACACCTAAAACTCTCGAAACGTATGGATAGGTTAGAAAGGGAAAGATGTAATTGGCGGTAGTCAAAATACTACTATAGAAAAAATTCTTTTTTATGCTTGCCATTTCAAACTACATATAAACAAAATCTTGAATGTTACCTATATTCCACAATACTTTTTCAATTTTGTTTTATATACGATAGGATACGATAGTGATAAGACGGTTATTAGCACGGTGAAAAGTAGAGCGGACATTTGGTCTTTCTTAATGTCAGGAAACAATTCGATTGCTCCCATATATATAAGCATAAGTAATGGCCAATGTAAAAGAAACCAATACATGGAGTTTGTTCCAATAAACGTAAAAGGCCATATTTTATATGGATTTTTTTTAAATATATAATTGAATATCATTATATTGGCAGAAGCATAAAATAACCAAGAAATGTATGTACCTTCTATGGTCGAGTTGCTTCTAAAATCAACCATTGCAGGAAATATTAATGAGACTATAAATATGGATGTCATTATAATAAAAGTGGTATTTTTATATTGGTATAATTTCATGTGATATCCTAAACCATAAAAAAACATTCCCGGGAAAAAATTACTTATGTAATATGGAACTAAAATATACTCATGTTTAACTATCCATGAAAGAAAGCTGCCAATGATTCCGCATAAAATCCAACCTTGTTTATATTTATCAATAAATAAAGGAGATAGTGATTTTACAAATAATAATGTGATTAGGAACCAAATGTGTAATGCCCCTTCATGTACTCCTCCCCCTAACAAACATTGCTTTAATGGTGATAAAACGTAATGAATCCAATTAAAATCATTCTTTAAATATAAATGTAATGCATAAACAATATATCCTATTGTCATAAACATAATATATGGGCGTTTAAATTTGTCCAAGGCATGAATAAAATTCATTCTGAATGTAAAATTCTCATGGTGGAACATTCCTGATTTAAAAAAGAACCACGCCATAAAACAAATAAAGAAAGAAGATATTCTTTCAAATGTAAAGCTGTCAGTGCTGTTTGCAAACTGTAAACAATGTAATAGTATCATGTATATAATCATGATACCACCAACTGTATCAATAGAAAAATCCCGTTTTATCTGTTGCATATAATTTTCTTTAACTTTTTTTGTGTATAGAAACGGCTTTCTTTTTTTTAAGAGAGAAACTAAATAGGACTAACAAGATGAATAAGAAATGTTTTCTCTCGTCATAAAAACCATAACCAAATAATCCTGCAATACCAAATGTTATGAAATAATACATAATAAAAGGTATATTAGTCAAACCATATTTGAAGAATAAGAATTTCCATAAGAAAACAAATATGGTGATAAAAACAAATGCCCCTATCATGCCGAATTGGATATAGCAATCACCAAATATAGTTCCAAATAAGGCAATAGGAACTCCTGTAATATGACTCCAATACTGGAAAAAATCCTGCATACTATCAAAAGTTGGCACATTAAAAAATTCAGGGAAAAAAGTTGCGCCCATTGGATGGTTTCTAACTCTTCCGTAATATAAATCGCCAATATTAGCCATGGCTTCACCAAAATACCGAATAATAGCGGGAAAAGAATCTTCATTCCCATTTTCAACAAATCTGGAAATCGATATCTTTATGGCAAATACAGTCATAACCCCCAATAATAGTAATATGGTTGTTATGATTTTCTTTTTAATACCTGATGGGATAAATTGTTTGGCTAATAGGTACACAAACACAAAGTCTGCAAATAAGAAAAACAAACCACCTCTATTGGCGCTTGCAACGGAACCTAATAAGGAAGGCAGAAAACACAAAGATAACTGAAGAAGGTACTTTTTCGATCTCCAATCAATTTTGATAAGTTTTGAAACAAGTAATGTTATGATTAAAGTTCTCGCAACCTGATAATATGTTCCGCTCCAGTTATATATAGTAGATAGCAATGGATTTGAAATAGCCAATAAATTTATTCCTTCAGAATGTCTTGATTCATAAATTTCGCTAAATCCCAATTGAGAAGCCAATATGGAATTGGCTAAATTGAAGAGTCCGTAAATGATAAAAAGAAATAGTGATAGATTTATGAATGGTGCTGAAATTTTTCTGTTAACATCAAAAGCGTCCCATCTAACTTTATATTCCTTGAAGTTGTAAAAGGGATATAGTACAATAAAAGTAAAAAGATAATTTGCAATATACGGAATAATAGATAATTTGTATCCTAATTTTATATCTGTATTATAATAAAATCCTTGGGATACACAGTAAAATGACATAAAAGCTGAAAATGTATATGCCAACCAAAGAAACACATATAAATTTATTCTTTTAAACTTCATCCAGAAGAGTAAGGATGTAATGGTATATACAATAAAGTTAGCTAAAAGTACATTCATAATTAAGCGTTCAATTCTGACGTATCCATAGCTTTGTAGCCTATACGTCTAAAATTAAAATCCGATTGGTTTTTATAATTTGTTTGTACTTATGCCGATGTTTAAGGGCATAAGCGTCATTACATGTTCTCTCTTTTCAACAAGTTCAGGAACGACAGAATCCGCAAATTCTTACAACTTGATATTTTCTCCGTTTTCTCTGCAATGGAAAACACTGCTGGCAAACTAACTGTTAGCGATTCACGTACACAGTCTGGCTTAGCATCTTCCATTCGTTGGCGATGAAATCCTCGTAGGTTAGTACCAAAGAATATTTCTGTAGCCTCCATTGAGGGGCTTGCACATTTTCTTGGTTACATATTGGTTTGCCCCGGACTTTACAAACTCATTTAACAGTTGCAGTTTACTTTTGTTCAATAGGCTGAAAATGATGTATTTCGTAAAAAAACTTATAGCGGAGTTTTTCAGTTTTCGGGTCAATCCCTCCTGAATATATCCCTCGTATAAACTTTTTCTTCCACATCATCCAGACAAGCATCATACCGGTTGGCAATGATGGCATGGCTTTGGCTCTTGAAAGCATCCAAGTCATTCACCACTTTGCTGCCGAAGAACGTGCTGCCATCTTCTAATGTGGGTTCATAGATGACGATCTCCGCGCCTTTGGCCTTGATGCGCTTCATCACGCCTTGGATGCTCGACTGGCGGAAGTTGTCCGAGTTCGATTTCATCGTCAGGCGGTACACGCCGATGACACACTTCCGCTCCTCGGAAGGATTGAAGTCTCCACGATTGTAATAGTCGTAGTAACCGGCCGTGTGTAGTACGCGGTCGGCAATGAAATCCTTGCGCGTGCGGTTGCTTTCCACGATGGCCTCAATGAGGTTTTCAGGAACGTCTTGATAGTTGGCCAACAGTTGCTTGGTGTCTTTGGGCAGGCAGTAGCCGCCGTAGCCGAACGAAGGGTTGTTGTAATGGCTTCCGATGCGTGGGTCGAGGCTTACGCCGTTGATGATGGCTTTCGTGTCCAACCCTTTCATTTCGGCATACGTGTCCAACTCGTTGAAGTAGGATACCCTCAAGGCCAGGTAGGTGTTGGCAAAGAGTTTCACGGCCTCGGCTTCGGTCAGTCCCATGAACAGCGTGTCTATGTCCTTTTTAATTGCCCCTTCTTGCAGGAGGGTTGCAAAATCGTGTGCGGCCTTGTCCAACCGGGTGTCTCCTTCGGGACGGCCCACGATGATACGGCTGGGGTAGAGGTTGTCGTACAGGGCTTTACTCTCGCGCAGGAATTCGGGCGAGAAGATGACGTTTTCCGTACCCAACTTTTTGCGTACGCTTTCCGTGTACCCCACGGGAATGGTGCTTTTGATGACCATTATCGCATGGGGATTGACTTTCTTCACTAATTCGATGACTTCCTCCACGTGACTGGTATCGAAGTAGTTCTTCACCGGGTCGTAGTTTGTCGGTGCGGCGATGACCACAAAGTCCGCATCGGCATAGGCTTTGGCTCCGTCGAGCGTGGCGGTCAGGTTCAGTTCTTTTTCGGCCAGATACTTCTCAATGTATTCGTCCTGAATGGGTGACTCCCGGCTGTTGATTAAATCCACTTTTTCGGGGATGACATCTACGGCCGTTACTTGATGATGTTGGCTTAAAAGTGTGGAGATACTAAGCCCGACGTAACCGGTTCCGGCTACGGCTATTTTTATATTCTTGTTCATTTGATGAGTATAGATTTATTACCTTACTTTGCGAACGAGCAAAGTAAGGTTACAATGTTTCATTTATTCTTCTAGTTCCGGACAAACATGCCTCTTTTCTCCTCTACAAGGAGTTTTGTAGGGAAAAGGGTTCGCATCCTTCATTCTTTTTGTATATCAGCATATTAAGGTGAACCCTGTCATAAAGAAGCCTTCACAAGCCTTTCACTTCTGAAGCTTGCGTAAATGTTCCTATAGTCTATCATTCAATAGGTTAAGGTGAAAGTTCTTGCTTTCCATTCGGAAAGCACGCGTTATCGGCGGATTATCCGATCACCCAATCCTTCAGCGTGTGCCGTTCCATGTCAAAGTTAATGCCGACCTTCACCACGGGCAGACCGCACAAGGCGAAGCGTTCGGGATAGTTCTTCAGGTCGATTTGCTGCATGGCGGCTTCGGCGGATTGGTTCAATTTCAGCTCCACGATGTAGAGCGTAGTAGCCGTGCGCATCACCATGTCCACCCGTCCCCTCAGGGTACGCACTTCCACGTCCACATACATGCCTAAGAGGCTGAAAATGATATAGAGCATCTGTTGGTAGTGGCCTTCGTAGTCCGTATGGTCACAATAAGGCACGGTGGAAAGGAAAGTCTGGAGGAGTTGCAACATGCCTTCCATGTCTCCTTTCACCAAGGCGCGGGCCAGATTGACGATTGTGGTCGTGGCCGTCAGCGTGTCGGGTGTGACATAATAGGGCAGGAGGCTGCGCATCAATCCTATGCGCACTTCCTTATTGGGAATGTCGAGCCGGTAGATACCGAAGTCCGTATCCGCGTCCTTGATGGTGACGTATCCGCTTTGGTAGAGCAGGGGAGTGATGCTTGCCATACGCTCCGTGGGGGCATCGAACTCTTCCGCCGTGGCCTCATTGCCTCCAATCTTGGAGGGCAACACGCCATATTTCCTTAGCATTTCGATGAGATACGTGGGCGTGCCGCTGCCGAACCAATAAGAATCCAACCGCCCGGTGACGAAGGCGTTCAGCAGGCTGAATGGGTTATAGATGTCCGGTGAAGGCCAGGTGAAATGGTAGCCGTCGTAATTGTACTTGAGTTTCTGTACGGCTTCCTCGCGGCTTATGCCCATCCGTTTGGCTAAAATGTCCAAGTCTTCGTCCATTTGGGTGGCCACTTCCTCTTCCGTAATGCCACAGATGGCAGCGTATTCCGGCAACATGCTGATGTTTTGGATATTATTCAGTTCGCTGAAGATACTGAGTTGCGAAAATTTGGTAATACCGGTGAGGAAGACGAAACGCAGGTAAGGGTCGCAGGCTTTGAGCGGACTATAGAAGTTACGCATGATGTCGCGGAGAACCGGGAGGTTCCCTTCTTCATGCACCACGTCGAGCAATGGCGCATCATCGTATTCGTCGATGAGCACCACCGCTTGGCGGCCCGTCTGCTCGTAAACGTGACGGATAAGTTTTGTCAGCCGTATATTGGAATCGGGAGAGTCCGAATGTATGCCGTAATCTTCTTCTATTTGTTCCAGTTGGGACAACAGGTAACGTTCCAACTGTTCCTTTTCCATGTGCTTGCCCAAGCTCATGTCGAAATGCAGCACCGGATATTTCGTCCATTCCGTTTCCAAACGTTCCATGGCCAAACCTTTGAACAAGTCCCTCCGTCCTTCGAAATAGGCTTTCAAAGTGCTTGTCAACAGCGACTTGCCGAAACGACGGGGACGGCTCAGGAATACGTAATTGGACGCGGCATGCGTCAGGCGGTAGATGATTTCCGTCTTGTCTATATATAAATAGTTCCCGTTCCTTATTTTCTCGAACGTCTGTATCCCGATGGGATAAAGTTTGGTGGCTTGTGTCATATTCCGTTCCTCCATGTCATGATGTACAATAGCAAAGATAGCGAAAGGTGAGCGCAGAGACAAACGAAAACAAAGTTTTCCGGTTTGCCTATGCCGAACCGCATCCTATCTTCGTGAAGACAAAGGTACAAAAATGAAGTGTGGCGTAAAAAATTTATTGCGGATTTTTTCGCTTACAGGAGTTGTATGAATTCCGGTTCCACCTCCACGGCGGCGGCCAGCAGCATCGGCAGTTCCACCAACAGGCGTTTCACGGTGGTGCCGCGTACGGTGACGAGACTGCCCTCGTAGCCGTGGAGCGGGCCACCGATGATGCGTATTCTGCGGTTACGCATGGCCGGGGTGATTTCTTCGGGACGGTAGTATTTGGAAGAGACGGAAGAAGTCACGGCTAAGATAAAACGTTCCATGTCGGCCTCGCGCACGGTCATGGGTTCCATAAATCCACCGTATATATAGCGGTATTGCAGTTTGAGCCCGGGTCTCATGAAAGGGTCGAGCACATCGCGTGTGCTATGTGCAAAAAGCAGGTCGCGCATGTAAGGCACATCTTTCCAACCGTGTTTGCCCCTCCTTTCGATGGGTTTCTTTACCATCGGCGTGAAACATCTTACACCCCGTTCCGTCAGTTTTTCAAAAGCGGAAAGTTTGGCGTTGGGACGGCTCAAATCACGCAGGACATACCATTGGGGCGTTTCGTCCATCTTTCTCAAAGGGGTACTTTTATTACTCCAGCTTGTCTTTGCATTTTCTTGTTAGACAAGCTGTTAAGCTGAAGGTTGAAAAATAATCGGTTTCCCGGATTGTCTGTCCACATCGTTTTTCTGCCGTGTGTTTGTTGTTCCGTTTTCCCTTTGCGCTTTCGCGCTTTTTGCGGTATATCTCTTGGTAAGAGAGCAACCACGGTACAAAGTTATACAAAATATTACACAATATACTAATTTACAGTTGTTTTTTTCAGAAACTTTTATTTCTCTTGTTTTGCAAAATAGCATTTGTACACCATTTGCGAAACAAAAGCAAGCGGTTTCAGACTTATTTCTTTCTGATTTATAACTATTTACTTTTCCATGATTGGATACGGTTGCTCTCTTACCAAGAGAACGACCACAATGCTTTCCCTGAATCCTATCATTCTTTTTGTCATTTTGCTTTTGTTCCAATCCTTTCTCTGACAGGATGAAAGTAAGGAGGCCATCCTTGCAGGGGTTGATTCTTTATCTGAAGTTCAAAACAAGAGCAATGGGGAGCTTTTTCAGATACATTTTTTTAGTTTCCACGGCTGTTTTTCGCTTTCGTTAACCCAAGGAGCACTTTTTTCTCAGGAGAAAAATTTTCCGTTCGGCTGAAAAAACATTTTTTTTCTCCGCATCCCGTCCCGTTGCTCTCTGTACGGCGACGAAAAGCATGGCTGAAAACGGAAAAACGGGCTGCTGCCATTGCTCCTTTTTACGCTATTTGGACAGTTGGACAATACAAAAGTGCGATGTCTTTTTGTAAGGTTGAGTGCCTTGAAGCCTGCATATTTTATGCATGCAAGCGCAGGATTTCACCGTCCGGTAGACTTTTGGAAGGCATAACCTTGGAATGGCTGTCATCATGCTTTTTCCGGGACGCGCAAGAATCGCGTATTTGTGGACACGTCTTATGACGGCCGGAAATAAGCAAGTCTTGCGGGGATGAGATTGACGATTTGACAGAATGGCAATGAAGTACAAACAAAGCCCGGCCGTTGCGCCGGGCTTTGTGCTATGGGTTTTGTCGGGACTCTCTTTTTATTTCAAAGGATTGTCCGACGTGGCGTACAAGCCGATGCAGGCACCGATAAAGCCGCCGGAACGGTTCGTGCTCAGGTTGATGGCATCCACGCCTCGGGCTATCAGCACCCAATCGTCGCCGGTGGAATAGTAAAAATCATAATAACGGCCTTTGCCACAGATTTTCAGTTTGACGGGAGCGGCGGCCTCCTTTTCGTCCAAGAACACCGTGCTTATGCGTACCGTCTCCTTTTCCGACCGGGTCAGCGTGAGGGCAGGCTTGCCGCCCACCAACGTCTTTCCGAACACGAAATTGTATTCCTCGTTTTGCAACAGAGTGAAACCGGCCAGTTCCTTGGCCGAGCGGGGCGTGAACGCCACCTCCGTCTCGGCTGTGAACGTGTGGTGCTGCTGCCGGGCGAATATGACCGAGGGAGATTCCTTCTGCGAGATGTTCACCGCTTTGGCATGGAGGGTCAGCCCCTTTCCGTCGAGGGTGTAAAAGTCCGACGGGTTGCGCAGGAACATCCAACGGATGTCCAACGTGTCCGAGGCGAAGCGGTCGCAATATTCAAAGTTTCCCGTCAGGCGGTTTTCCTTGGGCTGCAATCCATCCTTTTCGTTGACCGTGGGGATGGCTTTGTCCTTTTCCAGGATGGTCGGCCATCCGTTCTCCCAACTTACCGGCAAGAGGTAAGTGTCCCGTCCCGTATTGTAGAAGTCATCTTCGTACGGGCGGCAGGCCAGGAATACGGCATACCAGTCGCCCTCCGGTGTGGACACGAGGTCGGCGTGTCCGGCACTGGTCACGATGTCCGGCCGTTGCGGATCCAATCCCGTGCGTTGCGTCAGGATGGGGTTGCCTTCGGTGAACTCTTCCCAAGGGCCTTCCGGTTTCTTCGAGCGGAAGATGACTTCGGAATGCCATGCGCCCGTCCCTCCTTCGGCGCACATCAGGTAATAATATTTGCCGATGCGGTACAAGTGGGGACCCTCTATCCAGATAGGGTTCTTCTGCACATGGCTGCCCGAACGTACGATTTCGATTTGGTCGCCCACCACGCTGTCGCCTTCCACATCGAAGTAGTGGAGCATGATGCTGCGTTCGCCCTCGTAGGTGTGTCCACCCACCGGCTCGTCGTTATTCACGATGTATCCGCGTCCGTCCTTGTCGAAAAAGAAAGAAGGGTCGATGCCTCCCACTTTGGGCAGGTAGATGGGTTCGCTCCAGCCTTTGGCCGGGTCTTTCGTCTTTACGAAGAAATTTCCGGCTCCCACGTTGGTCGTAATCATGTAGAAGGTCTTGTTCTTTTCGTTGTAAGTGATGGCTGGCGCGAAGATGCCTCCTGATACGTTTTGGCGGTCGAGGGGGAGCTGCGACTTGCGGTCGAGCACGTGCCCCAGTTGCGTCCAGTTCACGAGGTCCTTGCTCGTGAAGATGGGCACGCCGGGGAAAAACGAGAAAGAAGAGTTGACCAGATAATAGTTGTCCCCCTTGCGGCAGATGGAGGGATCGGGGTAGAATCCGGCCAGGATGGGGTTGAGGTATTGGCGGTTGCGGTCTATTTCCTTGTCGAAACGGGTGTCGTCCCCGCCGTAGGAGAAATAGCTGAACTGTGCCGTCTGTGCCGCCGCGAGCAGGCTTGCACCGAGGGCGGCTGCGAGAAAAAATGCTTTCTTCATAAAATGTCCTGTATTGAAGTTTATTTTTGTGTATTATTTGAATGTCCAACGGTCCATGAGCATGGACGCTTTCCGGTTTCCCCTGAAGACGAAATAAATGTCATACAGTCCGGGATACATCGAAACGCTTGTTTCGCAGGTTTGCCATTGGGCGGTGCTGCCCGTGGACGGGACTTTCAGCGTACCGGCCAACAGGCCATCGGGATTTTCCAGACGGATTTCTATCGTACCTCCGCCCGCATTGGAACAGGCCACCCGGGCTGTGAAAGAAGAGCATCCCCGGCTGAAATCCACCCCGCGTACTTTGACGTATGCGTTGTCTTCCAAGGGAGCCACGGCACGGTTGCCTCCCCTTTCCGCCACGTCGCTCACTTCTATGTTCCATCCTTTGGCCATGGTCTCCGCCTCATTTTCCACGTAGGGGTTCACATATTTCAACTGGGGCAGGCCGTCGCGCGTGGCTTCTACCGGACGAATCGTGCCGTCCTCATTATAATAAAGGCGGTCCAGGCAGACGCTGCGCATGTACTCGCGTGCCCGGGTATCGGTCTCGTTCCGTTCGTAGGCCACTTGCCGGTTGTGATAGGCCAGATACCATTCGCCCCGGTAGCTGAAAATGCACTGGTGATGGTTGTAACCGTCATTGACCGGCGGGTTGCGCATGACAATGCCCGGTTTCCCTTCGTAACCTTCCATGGGCTTGTCGCTCGTCACGTATTCAATGTTGCACGGCATGTTGTAATAGTGTCCGGAGTAGGAATAGTAATATTTCCCGTTGTATTTGTGGATGGCCGAGGCTTCGAAGAATCCGGGAGTGTGGGGCTTGACGGCAGTCCCGTCTATTTCCGTCATGTTGTCTTTCAGTTTGATGATGCGCGAATTGTCGGGATGTGCCCCTCCGAAACACAGGTATGCCTGTCCGTCGTCGTCCACGAAAGCCGTCGGGTCGAAGCACTACATCCCCCAGTTTTCGCTGCCCGACAAGGCGCCTTCCACGTCCGGTGCACTTTTTACGAGTTGTCCGTTTTCGTCGCGCAATATGACGCCCGGCGTGTCCAAACCGACAAGAGGGCGTTCGAGATTATCCACGAACGGCCCCGTGGGGCTGTCGCTGACGGCCACTCCGATGCCTCCGGCGTTGGCATCGCCGTAGTAAAGGTAGAATTTCCCGTCACGCTCCACCACGCAAGGCGCCCAAGTGTTCCGGGCTCCCCATTTCGAGTCTGCGGCCCTGAACACTTCGCCGTGGTCGGTCCAGTTTTTCAGGTCGTCGGTCGAGATGCAGGTGATGTCGTTCATGAAGTAGCCGTATCCTCTCGCCGGGTCGTATGTGTCGTGCGAACAGAACAGGTAAAGCCTTCCGCCATGCTCTATGCCCCACGGGTCCGCCGTGTAGCGTTGCCAGAACAGGGGATAGTCGGCTTGCGCCTGAAGCGTCGGCATGCAGGACAATAGTGCCCATAGTGCTTTGGTCAAAAGCGTTTTCTTCATCTTCATTTCTTTTTTCGATGAAGAGGGAGGCATGGGGTGCTTAGTTGCGCTCCCATGCTCCCTCTACCTTCAGCTTACTAATTTATAACTAACTCTTTTGCTTTAGTCCCATAAATCCCATGCGTTTTTGTTGCTCTGCGGTTCGAAATCTGGAATATCGCTGACGCTTCCATCGCCGATGCTCATAGAACAGGCTATTAAATCTTCGTATTCGCAGTTGAGCACAGTGGTCTGTGGCGTTACATACTTCTTTGTCGCTTTCATTTCTGTTATTTCTTTTATGGTTATTTTACTATGAATTTCTTTCCTCCGCGGATATAAATGCCCCGTCCTAACTTCGCACCGTCGTCTACGCGGATGCCGGAGAGGGTGTAGATGGCCTGGTCGTCTGTCGTTTCATCCTGTTGTACGGTCTCAATGCCGGTGGTGCCGGGGATGACACGCATGGCCACGTTGGCTACAGACGGCTCTTCTTCTTCGAGGGTAGGAACGCTGCTCAGGTCGAGGTAGGCACGATTCTTAAAAGTCACGTTTGCATCCATTTTAACCCATTGGTTGTCGCTGCCTAATGCATAATAGGTGTCGCCTTGGGTTGTTGTGTTGAAGCATCCCACGAGACCATTGTATGTGAGTGCTTCGTCGGCTTTGGCATTTTCGCTTTCGAGCTGGTAGAACTTCACACCTTCACCGATACTCTTGTAGATGTAGGGCGTGCCCGGGCGCATGACACCGTTGTACGGTTCGAGGTACAGGGTCGTACCCTCAGCGTCCTTTCCGGCGATGGTGTACACATATCCGTTGGTGCATACAGCCGGATAGGGCAGGCATACTGTACCGTAGTTTCCGGATGTCGTCGAGCGGGCTTCCGGCTTTGCCCAGTTGGGTTCTACGTTGGTGAGGAAAACGTTGGCAAGAGGAAGGTTAAGGTTGCTCGTCTCCCAACTTTGCCAGAATCGGAAACTGTTTATACTGTTAACATCTTCCATTGATAATGAGGTTGAACCGCTTTTTAAAGTTACGTTTTGGAGGTTAACGATGATGCGTTCTGTTCCGTTTTGCCATTTTATCTCAGTATCCCCGTCATATAAACCGCATTCTTTATCGTCATTGTCTATGTGGAATCTTGGAATAACGAGGGCGTTAGCCTGAGGGTTGGCTACACAAATCAAGTATTGGTATTGTTTAAGATCTGCGGAAGCCGGTATTTCCCAACCTATTTGTCCGCCATACCAACCGAACGTGATGGTCTTAGTGGCATCATTAAAGCTATTTTCACGACTTATTATTGTTCCGTCTTCTTTTTCCTCTCCTGCGGTGAAAAATTTAAGATTCATTTTCTCGCTTTCGAGCGGGAAGTATTCGTCGGTATAGACTTGCGAATAGTCGAATCCGGTGGTCAGGTAAAACCCGTCGATGTCAATAGTCCAAGATTCGTTATCATTAGCATTTTTCCATATTTGTGGGTTCATTGTAATGGCTTCTTCCGGAATCTTGTAGTAACGGCTTGTTCCTATTCTTTTATCATAGCTGTTGATGTCTTTCCATCCTCCCTCTACACCTTCTCCCGGTGCTTTTTCAAAAGCAAGGTTCAGCCCCCAGTTCGGTTCCGGTTCTTTACTGAAGTCAATACGAACGTATCCGCCACGATATTGTTCCGGAATGTCGAACCTTGCGATGTTGCAAGGCTGGGCACCTTCCTTTTTAACTGTGAAAGAACCTTTATATAAGGTAGCACTGTGTCCTGTGGCTGTGATTTCGGTGATTTTGTTGTTGTTTACTGTGGCCGATGTGAATTTGTAATCGACAGGAATGGATACTGCATCGGTCTCGCCCGGCTTGTCAACCTTATTGAAGTTGTTCAATTGGATTCTTGTGATTTTAATGGTGGCATCAGGGTCTTTCTTTAGAATCCATTCTATTCCTCCTGCATCTACATTGTCTGCGTCAGGATTTCCCCATGTGGTAAGGTCGTAGGATTGTGCATTCATCCATTCTTCGTAGTTCTCTCTTTCTACAGTCTTGGTTTCGTTGTTTTCTTTGTATGTGGCTTTGTAACTCACACCTACTCTCACGATATCATTATACGGTTCGGAAGTATAAGTGGTATATACCATTTTATTTTTATCACTTAAGATGAACCCTTCTGAATCCTGATAGAATACAAAACTTTGATAACCGATCATTCTAAATTCGGCAGGGAGTGGAAGAGTGGTATATTCTCCTGCATCCGGGTTGTTCGCGGTATAGGTAAACCCATACCTCGTAGTTTCGATTTGTGCGCTGGCATGGAGGCTCAGCCATGCGCTGATTAATAAGATAAACTTTTTCATATTACAAAATATTTAATTTAAATGAATACTATGCTTTTCCATTCACAAAATTAGATAAGGCAAAATAAAACTATTGTTTTTAATGTCTCACAGATTTTACATAGCGTTGCAAAATTGCGTTTCTTTAAATGGACTAATATGCAGGATTTGACCTGAAGAAAAGTTCCTGTTACATAAAAGGAGTAAAACCTGCGCGGTAATGGTTAAATTTGCACATAGAAATTTTAAATTGTATCGTATGAGAAACTCATTTATCTTTGGATGTTTGTTGTGTGTTGTGCCAGGAAGCGCGTCGACAGTTCAGGAAGGGGCGTATGGACCGGCGGAACTTATCGACACTGTAAAGTCGAAAGGAATCGTGACTGAAATTTCTTTCATGACTCCGGATATTGTGAATATCCGCCGTTACATGGTAGGAAAGCAAGTAGGGAAACACAACCTTGTGGTGACCTTGCCCAAGCAGGACGTGGAAGTGGAGATTTCGCAGACCGGTTCCAGTTTTATTACGCTGGAGAGTGAAACGGTGGGCGTGAGATATTATAAAGCCACAGGCGGTGTGGTTTTTGTGGATAAGAATGGTGATATCATTTTACGTGAGAAATTGGGGGCAACGGAGCTGACGAAACGTAAGGACGGTACGTTCGACTCTTATCGTGTGAAGCAGACCTTTCTGCCTAACAGTATGGAGCGGTTTTACGGACTGGGGCAGTTGCAAAATGGCAATTTGAGCCACCGTAATCAAACCTACAGCTATATGATAGAGGGAAACACTTCGGTATGGATTCCCTACATCCATTCCACTAAGGGTTATTCCTTGTTTTGGGATAATGCCTCGCCGACAACTTACAGCGATGGTGCCGATGGCATGTCTTTCGAATCGGCAGTAGGTTACGGTGTGGATTATTATTTCATGAAAGGTTCTGAAACGGACGGAAACGAGGCTATCCGTCAGATGCGTATGCTGACCGGGCAAGTCCCCATGATTCCTTTGTGGGCTTACGGTTACTTCCAAAGCAAAGAGCGGTATGCGAGTGCGGACGAGACGATGGGCGTAGCCGCACAGTACCGTCGTCTGAAAGTGCCTCTCGATTGTGTGGTGCAGGATTGGCAGTACTGGGGCGGGAACAACCTGTGGAACGCCATGGAGTTCAGCAATCCTGAATTCAGCAATTACCAGGAGATGATAGATTCGGTACACCGCATGGATGCCCACTTGTTGATTTCGACTTGGGCGAATTTCGGTCCCGACACGAAGCCTTACCGGCATTTCAAGGAACAGGGCCAACTCATCCGGCAGGGTGACGACATCATGACGGACACGTATCCCAGCAATGAAGGCGTGGCCGTGTATGATACTTACAGTGCCAGTGCGCGCGACGCATATTGGAAGTTTATGTACGACGGCCTTATCTCAAAAGGTATAGACGGCTATTGGCTGGACTCTTCCGAACCAGACCATTATCAGGGGGGCGATGACATGGAAGAGACGTTCGACTTCGTGACCGGAATGGGCTGCACATGGCGTAGCGTGCGCAATGCCTATCCGCTGGTACATGTGGGTGGCGTGTACGACCACCATCGTGCCGAACCGGCGTTGGCCGACAAGCGTTGCGTCATCCTCACGCGTTCGGCCTACGCCGGACAGCAACGATACGGTGCGAACACATGGAGCGCGGACATCACCGCCAGTTGGACCACTTTCCAGAATCAGATACCGGCGGCCCTGAACCTCACCGCGTCCGGTAACCCTAACTGGAATTCCGACATCGGTGCTTTCTTTAATGGCGACTTGGGTGGGCCGGGTAATGAGGAATACAATGAACTCTATGCCCGTTGGTTCCAGTTCGCCACGTTCTGCCCGATGATGCGTTCCCACGGTGCCGGGACGGACAAGGCCATTTATGTGTGGGGCAAGCGTGGGACGGAATACTTCGACAACGTGGAGCGTTACATCAACCTCCGTTATGCCCTTTTACCTTATATATATAGTACGGCTTGGGGAGTACATCGTATGGGGCAGTCTTTTATGAAAGCTTTGGGTGTCGAATATCCGGAAGATACGCGTGCATTGGATGTGAAAGACCAGTATCTGTTTGGAAATTCTCTGTTGGTAGCTCCGGTAATGTCATACGAAGCACGCAGTCGTGAGGTTTATTTGCCCGAAGGAACACATTGGATTGATTTTTGGAACGGTACGGCAGTAGAAGGTGGGCAAACGGTGGAAAGTGAAGCTGCACTGGACGTGATGCCTCTCTTCGTCAAGTCCGGCAGCATCCTGCCTTGGGCGCGTCCGGTGCAACATGCCGACATGGCCTCGTGGGACACCTTGCAAATCCGTATTTATCCCGGTGCGGACGGCAGCTTTACGTTGTATGAAGACGAAGGAGACAACTATAATTATGAACAGGGAGCGTATTCCACGATCCGTTTCGACTGGGACGATGCCGGGCGTCGGCTGACCGTGGGTGCCCGTAGCGGCTCGTTCAGCGGTATGATGGAGAATAGGGTGTTCGATGTGGTATTGGTGGACGGGAATATCGGTTGTGCCGATAGCTTGTCGGCACAGGCAAATTGCCGTATTATGTACAATGGGACGGAACAGACTGTGACTATAGACGAAAACCAGCGGATAGAAGTGGGTTATGAGACCGGTTTGGACAACGAGATGGAAGATGTCGTGTTCGACATGGCGGAGTTCAATCCTGCTATTAAGGGCGGAGGAACCCTCGACGGTCGTATTTTCTGTCCGGACAACCGGGGGTTCGGAGGCTGGTGGATGGAGACAGGCATGAATCTGAGCGGTTATCGTTATCTCGTGGCTGAAATAGGGGGAAAGGTGCCGGAAACAGTTTCGTTACGTGCCTATACTCAAAACAATTATTCTTCCATACCCGTAATTTGCCGGGGCAACGGCGAGAGCAGCAAGCTTTATATCGACCTGACAGAGGTAGACAATCTCTATGGAGTAGGGATATGGTCACTCGTCGCACGTAGAATAGAAATAGAAAAAGTGTATCTTACGAATGATTTGCCCGATGATGCTACAAGCGATGCATCTGTGCCCTATACGTTTACGGCAGAAGAGTGGGTGACCGGCGATGCCAACCGCGTGGCTCAGTCTGACCTCTGTTACGACCGCGAAGCCAATACCGTTAGGGTACAGGCCAATGGAGTGAACAATGTCTGCCTGCAATTGTCGCCTGATAAGTCGGATGTCTACTATGTGGAGCAGGGACGGCCGTTGATGTGCGTCAAGGCTTCCCATGTCAGCGAACTTCCCGAAGATTCCAAGATGTGGTACACGGCTGGTATGTTTACCGGTGAGATGGCTGCCACAAAGACCTTTACGGCTGCCGACGGCGACCAAGTGATTGTATGGGATTTGTCTTCTTTGCTTCCCGACCAGTCCCGTCTGCCGCTTTGTTTTTCCGAACTGTTCATCTTCTGTATGGGGCTGACCAACACGACGGGGACTTCTGTAATAAGCGAAATCGGTTTTTATACGGAAGAAGAACTCCCCAACATCGGAACGGCTATCCGAGACGTGGAAACGGATGCGGAGACAGACGATGTAGTGTATAATCTGCAGGGAATACGGATGCCGGAGAACGTTCAACTGCCGGCTGGTATATATATAAGGAATAATAAAAAAGTGATGATAAAATAGAATAGCGTAATGAAATCCAATATTTTAACGATGGCAGCAGCTATATGTATGCTGGCAGCCATGGAAGGCAAAGCCCAGAATCCTATTATTCAGACACGGTATACGTCTGACCCTGCACCTGTAGTGCACGGTGATACATTGTATCTGTATACAGGTATAGACAACGAAGACGGGGAGGGGTATCAGAAAACTTTCTGGCAGTTATATACGACAACCGATATGGTAAACTGGACCGACCGTGGAAAAGTGGCCTCATTGGAAGACTTTAACTGGGCTGGTGACAATGGAGCGTGGGCTTCGCAAGTTATTGAACGTAATGACAAATGGTATATGTATGCTCCTATACAGTTGCGTGGTATCGGGGTATTGGTCGGAAAAAGCCCCTACGGCCCTTGGAATGACCCGTTAAAGCGGCCTATTATCAATAAGGATATTTATGATATCGACCCGACTGTGTTTATCGACGATGACGGACAGGCATACCTGTATTGGGGGAACAACGGCCTTTGGTATGTGGAACTGACCCGGAATATGTTGGATTACAATGGGGGAATCGTAGAAGTGCCTCTGACTGAAGAAGCGTTCGGAGGATATAAGGAGACATACGTGGACGACAACGGTGTGGAGCAAACAAGGGTAATCGGCGTGGACTGTTACGAGGAAGGCCCGTGGGTGTATAAACGCGAAGGGAAGTATTACTTGGTGTATGCCGCCGGGGGCGTTCCGGAGCATTTGTCTTATTCTATGAGCGATTCACCCACCGGCCCGTGGAAGTATAAAGGCAAAATCATGGATACGCCCGAGGGAAGCTTCACGACGCACCCCGGTGTCGTGGATTTCAAAGGCAATAGCTATATTTTCTACCATAGCGGACAGTTGAAAGGAGGAAGCGGATTCCGGCGTTCGGTATGCGTGGAACAGTTTGAGTACAATACCGATGGGACGATTCCCGAAATTCCCATGACGAAGAAAGGCGTCACGACAGCGGTTTCCCATCTGTCTCCATACGAACGCCGGGAGGCTGAAACCATAGCCATGTCGATAGGAGTACGTACGGACCAGAATGAAGAGCGGGGAGTCTATCTCGACTCTTTAGACCATGGTGATTACGTAAAGGTCAAATCGCTGGATTTCGGTGAGGAAGGGGCAAAGAGTGTCATGGTGTGTGCCCGGAAAAAAGCCAATGCAGGCCGGATTGAGGTTTGCATCGACAGCCAGTCCAATGCGGTTGCCACCATAGATGTATCGGAGGCTACGGATTGGACGGAACTGACTGCGGATTTGGATGAGACCGTGACTGGGGTACATGATGTCTATTTCCGTTTCCGTGCAACGGATACGTCGAACAGGGAGGAACTGATGCAGTTCGATTATTGGCAGTTCGCTCCGAATGCTACCGGAGTGGAGAGTATTGCGACTGACAGGAAAGCGGGTTATAAGTCCGGCATGTATGATTTGAGCGGTCGCCGTATCCACCGTCCCGTGAAGGGTATTTATATCAAAGACGGGAAAAAGTACCTGAAGTGACATGAAGTAAATGAATAGTTACATATAATAAAGCGAAAAGTCTGGGAATCCTTTATATTTGTAGAAATTCTAATTACCAGTAAAAACAAACAGAGAAGATGAAAAAACTATTTTTAGCAGTTATGCTTGTTGCAGGCGGGCTCAACCTTATGGCACAAGACGGTACGGAAGCCGAATTCAGAAAATGGGCGTTGACACCTCCTATGGGATGGAACTCGTGGGACTGTTATTACAGTACGGTCAATGAAAAGATTACCATGGCCAATGCCCGGGCCCAGAAACGCAAGTTGTTGAAATACGGGTATGATTATGTCGTAGTGGATATCCGTTGGTATGCCGACCATCCTTCGAATGGCGGAGGATGGTACAACCAGACCAATCCGGACTGCCGATTAGATGAGTACGGCCGCTATATACCTTCTCCGACGCGTTTCCCGAAGGGCTTCAAATGGATGGCTGATTCTATCCATCGCATGGGAATGAAGTTCGGCATACATATCATGCGTGGCTTGCCTAAATATATATTTGACAATCCTTCGGCCTACAAATTGAAGGGGGCGGAAGACGTGAGTTGGGACAAGGTGTACACCAGTACGACCCCTGAATGCACGTGGTTGCAGGACAACCTGACCATCCGCAACAACAAATACGGCCAGTTGTATTATAATTCCATTGTAGATTTATATGCCGAATGGGGCGTGGACTTCATTAAGGTGGACGACATTTCACGGCCATACGCTACGGAAGAAATCAATATGTTGCGCAAGGCCATCGACCAGTGCGGCCGGCCGATTGTACTGAGTCTTAGTCCGGGGAAAACGGCATACGACAAGGTTGACGACTTACATCAAAAAGCCAACATGTGGCGTATGATGGATGATTTGTGGGATAAATGGTCGAATGTGAAAGATGTGTTTGCCGAAGCTGCTCATTGGGCGGAGCATCATCAGCCGGGCTGTTATGCCGATTGCGACATGTTGCCTTTGGGACAGATTTCCATGACGGTGGGAGATGAAGGGTACTGTAATGCGGATGGCGGACGCAGGACGAACCTTACAGAAGACGAGCAATATACTATGATGACGTTGTGGGGTATTTGTCATTCTCCTTTGTTCTTCGGAGGAGACGTAACGATGATGGACAACAAAACCTTACGTCTGCTGACTAATGAGGATTATTTGAACATGCATGCATACGGAGTGGAGGCCCAGCAGATATTGAACGAGAAAGGGCGTATCCAATGGACTTCCCTCGACCCAGCAACGGGCGACCGTTATTTGGCCTTGTTTTATACCGATGCCGGCAACGGATGGATTTTCGACGACCAGGCTTTGTTCGCATCGGAGACTTGTGCCTATACTACGCAAGGGCACAAAGTGGATGTGGATGTCGCTTTGCCGAAAGGAACCCGTACGTTGGCACTTGTGGTGGACGATGCCGGAGACGGATTCTCATACGACCACGGTGACTGGGTCAATCCCACGCTTATTATGGAAGACGGATCGAAAAGGGCGCTTACGGGCGACATGATGAAAGAGAAGTACACGAGCTCTTTCTATAATGTGGTACGTGAGAATACGAACGTACTCGGTACGGGGAAAATGTCGGTGATGGGAAAGACGTACGACCGTGGTTTCTCTACTGATGCCAATGCCTTGATGATTTTTGAATTGCCCGAAGGTGTCGCACGTTTCACTGCCATAGCAGCCCTCGACGACAGTGGCGTGGGGCAGTCCGGTGCCACGACAAGTATCAAGTTCTACGTGTTCGACCGTGACCCGAGGCTGACAGAAGACAATGCGGTTCAGGAAGCGGACCATACGGTGGACTTGGTCGGCTTAGGCTATGAAAAAGGACAGAAAGTGACGGCCTACGATGTGTGGAATGACGGAGCGCGTATCGGTACGTTTGCAGACAGCGAGTGTACGCAAACCGTAAACCGCCATGGTGCCAAGTTGCTTCGTCTGGTAGCGGAACGGAGCGGTAGCAACACGTTGACGCTGCAAACCGCTTCGGATGGTGTCGGCAGTTATCTGGTGACGGCTACCGTAGACGGAAGCGTGGACGACCATAGCTATGTGAAGTTCTATATGGACGATGAGTTTGTCGGTACGGTGAAGGTGGAGCCGGGGACGAACAGCGTGGCTTACCATGCCCGGAAGTTGTCGGAAGGCCGGCATACATTCAAGGCGCAATACAGCGGTACGGTGACAACACCGGCCTGCGAGGCGGAACCGGTCAGCATAGAGGTCGGTACGTCGGTGAGCCAAATCGGAGCATCCGAAGACGGGATGCTGGATGTGAAAGTAGGGAACGGCGGAGTGGAAATCAAGACTGTGCCTTATGCCAACGTTCGGATTTATCGGACGAGCGGCGTGATGGACTCTACGGTAGTGGCCGATTCCTACGGACGGGCTACGGCTATGTTGGACCGTGGCATATATATTGTCAACGCCAACCGTTCCAGTAGTACGGTGATGATAAAGTAACAAAAGAATGAAAAAGAAAGATATGAGGACGTTAATGACTTTTGCCTTGGCGGCCATGGCCGTTACGGCCTGGCCGGAGAGCCGCCACCGGGTGTATATCGACGCGGCGAGCAAAGGAGCGGATATTCCGGAAAGCATGTATGGCATGTTCTTTGAAGAAATCAACCACGCCGGAGACGGAGGACTTTACGGGGAGTTGTTGCAGAACAGAAGTTTCGAGGAGCATGTATGTCCCGGCGGTATGACTTATAAGGACGGGAAGGTCTGGGCACCGCATGCGTTGAATTATTGGGGATTGGACTATGTGGATTTCAATGTGGACTGGAATATCGAAGAAAAGAAGTTTCAGGGGTGGGACATTACCGCTACCGGTTGCAGCCTGTCGAAGGACGTGGCTGTGCCGGAAGTGGTGTTGCACGAGAATACGCCCAACGCCTTGCGCCTGGCCATCAGCGGAGCTTCGGATGCGTCTGTGGTCAATGTGGACAATTCCGGATATTGGGGATTGGCCGTAAAGAAGGGTGCTACCTATAAACTGAGGTTTTATTTGAGGACGGAAGACTATACGGGAGGTGTGAAAGCCATGATTTGTAATGCCGGCGGCATGGCTTTGACGGAAAAGGAATTTAAGGTCGTAAGCGACGGGAAGTGGACGGAATATACGGCCGAACTGGTTTCTACTTCCAAGATGGACAACGGTTTGTTCCGGTTGCAGTTCTCGGGCAACGGCAGTATAGATGTCGATTATGTGTCGCTCTTCCCGGCGGATACTTATAAAGGCCGGGAGAACGGTTTCAGGAAGGATGTGGCCGAAATGCTCGAAGGATTGAATCCTGCGTTCCTAAGGTGGCCTGGCGGATGTATCGTAGAAGGGGCAACGCTTGGGAACAGGGTGAAATGGAAAGAAACCATAGGCGACCCGATGACGCGCCCCGGAGAATGGTCGTTGTGGGGATACCGCAACAGTTACGGATTCGGTTACCATGAGTTCCTGCAGTTGTGCGAGGATATGGACATGGATGGCATGTTCGTGGCCAATGTCGGCATGTCGTGCAGCAACCGGAACGGTGACTTCGTGGAAGCGGACGACACGGAAGGATTGCAGCCTTATTTGCAAGAAATACGGGATGCCATTGAATATGCCATCGGCGACCCGTCTTCAAACGAGTGGGCAGCCAAACGTGCGGAGGCCGGACATCCGGAACCGTTTCCCCTGAAATATGTGGAACTGGGAAATGAGAACGGTTCCGACCGTTACGTGCAGCGTTACGCCTATTTCTATAATACGTTGAAGGCAGAGTATCCTGACATTACCTTTATCAATACGATGCACTGGAACGACCGTTCTTTGTTCGAGAAGACGGATATGTTTGACGTGCATTGGTATGTGACGCCCGACGAGTTTTATGCCGACGCCACTCTTTTTGATGTCGTGGAACGTGGCGATTATACCGTATATGCCGGGGAATATGCGGCCAATAACAATGTGGGCAGCGGCAATATGGACGCGGCACTGAGTGAAGCCGTCTTTGCCGGAGGTATGGAACGTAACAGCGATTTGGTCACGATGACCAGTTATGCGCCTTTGCTGACCCATGTGAATGCTCCGAACTGGGCTTGCAATCTGATTTGGTTCGACAACGACGAGGTGATGGGGCGTGCCAGCTATCATGTACAGAAACTGTATGCGGAGAATTGTCCGGATTACAATGTCAATACGCGTATCCAAAGCAATTTGCAACAGATGCGGACACGGGGACGCATCGGTGTGGGTACGTGGAACACACAAGCCGAATTCCGTAACGTGACCGTATGTAGCCACGATGGGGAAGAGGTCTTTTACGAGAGCGACTTTACCACCCGCGTGAACGACTGGACGGAATCTACCGGAACATGGAGCGTGGACGACGGTGGTGCATACGTGCAAACCTCTTCCGAGATGCCCTGTATCAGTTTGATGAATGCAATGTCCGTGGGGAATTGCACCGTGGAACTGGAAGCCCGTAAAACAGGAGGCGCGGAAGGCTTTCTGATTGTGTTCGGTGCCGATACGTTAGAGACGACGGATTACTATCGCCTGAACATCGGCGGTTGGGCCAACACGTTGGTCGGTTTGGAAAAGGTGACCAACGGCGGGGGCGGTACATTGGTCAGCGGCCAGTCTCCCTGCACCATCGAAACCGGAAAATGGTATAAAATCAAGTTGGTGTTGCGCGAAGCCGGGATGATGGAATGCTATATAGACGGCGAAAAGGTTTTCGATTATGACTTCTTGGATATTCTTCCCGGACGTGTACAGGCCTTTGGCGGTTATGACCGTGAAAACGGCGAAGTCGTGGTCAAGGTGGTCAATGCAACCGATTCTCTGATGACCACCACGTTCAATCTCAATGCGGCCCATATCAAGCCGGAAGGCAAGGTGGTGACTTTGGCGGCGGAATCGTTGACCGATGAGAATTCTTTGGCTAATCCGAAGCGGATTTATCCAGAGGAGACGACCTTCGGAAGCTTTGCGTCGGAGTTTGTGTACGACATACAGCCGCGTTCGCTTACTATCATGAGAATCAAAGCCGACGTGACGGGAGTGAGTCCCATGGAGATTCCCGCTTACGATTATAGCGACGAACCCATCTCCCTTTATGAACCGGTAAGGTTGCGGCAGCAGGCTTGTGACGAACTCGAAACGCTGATAACTTACGCGGAACAGAGCCATGTCGGGGGAGCGAAAGAAAGTGAACGGTTGACGGAATCTATCGGACAGTCGAAAGACTTGCTTGCCGATCCTACCGCGACAACGAAGTCTTTGAATGCCCAATACGAGTCTTTGGATGAGATGTTGACCCGATATTTCAAGGCACAGATGACGGAGGAAGGAAACTGTACGGACAAGATAAAGAACGCCGATTTCGTGTCGATGTCCACCGACGGTTGGTTGGGTAATGCGCCTTCTTTGGAGAGCAACGTAGGAGAGTTCTTTAATTGCGATTTCGATATGTACCAGATACTGACCGGACTTGAAAACGGGTACTATCTCGTTTGCGTACAAGGATTTTACCGTAACGGAGCTGCGGACGTAGCTTATGAGAAGAACGCCCGGGGCACGGAAGAACTGAAAGCCATACTGTACGGCAATTCGGCAGAAGTGCCCTTGCAGTCGTTGTATGACGACGGGGAAGGTTTCGGCAGTTATAATAATTTCTGCGACAACCGTACGCAAGCCGAATCCGCGTTCAACCACAGCGAAGACACATACGTCAATTATCTGGTTACGGAAGTGACAGGCGGACGGTTGAGACTAGGGTTGAGAAAAACGAGTAAAGTCGATTTGGACTGGACTTGCTTCAATAACTTCCGGCTTTATCGCCTGCCTTTGGACGAGGTATCGATACGAGAGACAATGAAGGACAAGGCAGAACCGGATGCGGCATACGACTTGTCGGGACGCAAGTGGGACATCGACGACATCGGAAACCGTAAAGGCATATATATAATAGGTAATAAGAAAAAGGTAATAAGATAACTTAGTGCGACCGAATGAATAGGAAAGGCATTTTTATATTTACAGTGGCATTGGCATCTGCGATGGCAGGTGTCGATGCCCAGTCTCTTCGTGTGGACTTGAAACAACGCGGACATGAGGTAAACGAAGATATGTACGGCATCTTCTTTGAAGAAATCAACCATGCCGGAGACGGCGGACTTTATGCCGAAATGGTGCAGAACCGGGGCTTTGAGGAGCACGTGCTTCCCCGGGGCATGGTGTATCGCGACGGGAAGATATACGCCCCCAATCTGCCTTCGTACGCCACACACGAGAAAGCCGATTGGAGCGACAAGTGGGACATGGAAGCCAAGAAGATGTTAGGATGGCGTGTGGAGGCCGAAGGCTGCCGCGTGGCACACGAGGTGTCGGAACCGGAATATCCTTTGCATAAGAACACGCCGAACGCCATGAAACTGGAGATTAACGGCGCGGGTAAGGTGACGTTGGCCAACAGCGGTTATTGGGGTATGGCCGTGAAAGAAGGCGAAAAGTATGATTTACGTTTCTACCTGAACGCACCCGGTTATAAAGGGATATTGACAGTGGAAATCTATGACGTGGAGAAGGGGAAGACGGTAGGAAGCGAAACATTGCATCCGGCTTCGCTTGACCATTGGACGGAATTGACCGCCACCTTGCAAGCCGCTTCGGATGCCCGTCATTGTGAGTTGCGTATCGTTTTCGGCGCATCCGGCCGGTCTGTGGTGTGGGTGGACTATGTATCGTTGTTTCCCCAAAATACTTTCAAAGGACGGAAGAACGGGCTGCGCAAGGATGTGGCCGAGATGCTGGCCGGACTGCAACCGCAGTTCATGCGCTGGCCGGGCGGTTGCATTGTCGAGGGTGCCACGTTGGATAACCGCGTGCGTTGGAAAGAGACCTTGGGCGACCCCATGACGCGTCGCGGCGAATGGTCGCTTTGGGGATACCGCAGTACATACGGTTTCGGCTATCATGAGTTCTTGCAGTTTTGTGAGGATTTGGGGATGGACGGCATGTTTGTGGCCAATGCGGCCTTGGGATGTTCTTTTCGTAACGGGGATTATACGGACGACCCGGCGGAACTGGAACGATATTTGCAGGACATCCGCGACGCCATAGACTACGCCATAGGCGACCCGTCGGAAAACGAATGGGCCAGACGGCGTGCCGAAGCCGGGCATGCAGAGCCTTTCCCCTTGAAATATGTAGAGATAGGGAATGAGAACTTCGGTCCGGTTTATGTGCGGCATTTCAACTACATGTACGGAAAGTTGAAAAAAGAATATCCACAGATTGTGTTCATCAACACGATGGGCGGGAATGACGATGAGATGAAAGATGTGGTGAAGACCGATATGGTGGATCCGCATTGGTATGTGAATCCGGATTTCTTCTTCGGGGCTAATGATTTGTTCGACAAAAGGCAACGTAAGGATTTCACCGTCTACGTGGGCGAATATGCCTGCAATGCCGGAGTGGGCAGCGGGAACATGTTGGCGGCCTTGAGCGAAGCCGCGTTTATGTTGGGCATGGAACGCAACGGCGATATGGTGCAGATGGCAAGTTACGCCCCTCTTTTGGTGAATGTCAACCAACCCAACTGGGCGTGCAACCTGATTTGGCTCGATTCCTACCGTACGATGGGACGTGCCAGCTACTATGTACAAAAGATGATGGCCGAGAACCGTCCGGATTACAATGTGCAGGTCAACCTGACACAGACAGAGCCTGAGAAAAAGTCTTTTCAGGAAGGAACGGTCGGCGTGGGGACATGGAATACCCAGGCCGAGTTCCGGAATATCAGGCTTACAGCAAGGGGAAGTACGCGTGAGGTGAGTATCCAGGAATTGCAGGGGCGGCGTGGCACGTGGAAGGCTGATGCAGGAGTGTTGGCTCAAAGCAGTTCCGAAAACTGTACGATGTCCGCGTTGCCCGGTGAAGGATATGAAGAATATACCATAGAGCTTCAGGCGCGTAAGACGGGAGGTGCGGAAGGCTTTTTCGTCTTTTTCGGACTGGACGAGGCGTCGCGTAAAGGATATGTCTTCAATATCGGAGGATGGGGGAACAGTGGCACGGCGGCCCAAACCGTGGACGGATTCTCGACCGGGAACATCATCAGTCCGACGGTGCCGGTGACGATCGAAACCGGACGTTGGTACGACCTGAAAGCAGAGGTCCGGAAAGATGCCGCCACGCTTTATGTCGATGGGAAAGAGATGTGTGTGGCCCATGCTCCTTCGTTCGCCAAACAGTTCTTTGCCGCCGGGTACGACGAGCAAGCCGGAGAGGCGGTGATAAAAGTGGTCAACGCCGACACAGTGCCTTACAAGACACGCCTGGTGCTCGACGGGGCTGCGAAAGTGAATGCGTCGGGAAAGGTCATCACCTTGAAAGCCGACAAGGCGACCGATGAAAACACGCTCGACGAACCGGAAAAGATTGTGCCGGTGGAGAAGGCATATTCCAAGTTTGCCCGAAAGTTCAGTTACACCTTCGAACCGCTTTCGGTTACGGTGCTTAGAGTAAAAACAACGCGCTAATATCATACAATGAAGAAAATGAAAAGAAAGAAGTTCTTGACCGCTATCCTGTGGACTGCCGTAATGGCGGCCCATGCCCAGAACCCTATCATACAAACGTGTTTCACCCCGGATCCCGCGCCTTTTGTCCATGGCGACACGGTGTACCTTTTCACCGACCACGATGAAGATGACGCGCAGTATTTCAAGATGAAGGACTGGCTGTTGTTTTCCACGACCGACATGGTGAACTGGACTTTCCGTGGAGTTCCCTTGTCGACCGAAACGTTCAAATGGGCCAAACAGGGTGATAACGCCTGGGCTTCGCAGGCCGTGGAGAGGGACGGCAAATGGTACTGGTACGTGGCGGCCGAAGATACCACGGTACATTTGCATGGAGTAGGCGTGGCGGTGGCCGACCGTCCGGAAGGGCCTTACCGCGATGCCATCGGGAAACCGTTGGTACCCGGAGGATGGGGGTATATCGACCCGTCCGTGTTTGTTGACGATGACGGCCAAGCTTATCTCTTTTGGGGGAACAACGGGCTGTGGTATGCCAAACTGGGGCGCGACATGGTGTCGTTAGCCAGCGACATTATTCAGGTGAACATAGAGGACACGACGGCTTTCGGACCGAAAGTGATGAAACACGATTACGCATTGAACAAGAAAGTCCCGAAAGGCGGATTTGAGGAGGCTCCTTGGGTGTACAAGAAGAATGGCATTTATTATATGGAATATGCGGCGGGCGGAGTTCCCGAACATTGGGCTTATTCCACGGCGGAGAACATCGCCGGACCGTGGACCTACCGGGGGCGGATTATGGACGAGGCCATCGGCAGCTTCACGATTCACGGCGGTTCGATAGAGTTCAAGGGTCGTCATTTCATGTTCTACCACGACGGACGCTTACCGAACGGCGGAGGCTTCCGCCGCTCCACCTGTGTGGAGGAGTTCACGCGGGGAGCCGACGGTTCCATTCCCCATATCGACTTCACGAAAGGAAACATATACGTCCCGGTATGTAACCTGAATCCCTTTACCCGTGTGGAGGCCGAAACCATGGCCGACAGCTACGGGTTGAAGACAGGCCGTCAGGCCGGGCGCGACCATTGGCTGACCCGGATATACAACGGCTCATGGCAACGCCTGCGGGCTGTGGATTTCGGGACGGGTGCCGCAAAAGTCACAGCCCGTGTCCGTGGCAAGGCCGGTGGGACCATCGAAATGATAGTCGACGGCAAGACCATAGCCGTGTTGGATGTGGATAAGAATGCCGGGTGGCATACGGTTTCCGCTCCGGTGGAAGGCGTGAAGGGTGTCCACGACCTGATGATTCTCTACCGTGGAGGGGATGAAGAATTGTTCGATTTCGATTGGTGGAAGATGACACCTTATTTATAATATGTATATGAAGAAGATATTGGCAACATTCTGGCTGTCGGTCATGGCACTTGCAGCCATGGCCCAGGCATCCTCGGATTTGGGGAACGGGACTTTTGAGAATCCCGTGATTTATGCGGACGTACCGGATCCGGATGTCATCCGTGTGGGAGACACGTACTACATGGTTTCCACCACGATGCACATGTCGCCGGGCTGTACGTTGATGAAAAGCCGCGACTTGGTGAACTGGCAGGTTTTGGGCTATGCCTACGACCAGTTGGAAGAAGCCGACGGATTTGCCTTGAAAAACGGGAGAAGCGACTATGCCCGTGGCTCGTGGGCGGCGAATATCCGGTATGACAAGTATGAAGGGAGGTTCTACCTTATTGTGTCGTGCAACACGACGATGAAATCGTATATTTTTACGACGACGGACATCGAACACGGACCGTGGCAGCGCAATGTCGTAGACATGTGCTACGACCCCGGCCTGTTGTTCGACGATACGGGGACGGAGTGCAAAAAGTATGTGGTACATCCGAATTTCAGTTTGGAGAAGCATGAAGGCTATCTCCGTGAAATCATCAGCGACGGGAAAGGCGGCGCGAAGCTCGGCCCCTTGAAACAGATTATAGACTACGGTAATCTGGAGAATCCGGCCAAGGGATTGCGTGCGGAGGGTTACCATGGTTATAAAATCGGGGAATACTATTACATCTTCATGATTCAGGGTAACGGCTGGCAGCGTCAGGAAATCGTGTGGCGTTCCAAGAGCCTCGAACCGGGAACGTTTGAAGGACGGCTGATTTTTGCTGGTAATATCCGGAACGCGGATGGCACGGACCGCATACCTTTTACGGGTGTGGCGCAAGGCGGTGTCGTGGATACGCCGGACGGGAAATGGTATGCCCTTCTGTTCCAAGACTACGGGGCGGTGGGGAGAATGCCCGTCCTGATTCCCATGCGTTGGAGTGAGGACGGATGGCCTTTGTTGGGAAACGAAGGAAAGAGCGTGGACCGCATTCTTCCTAAACCCTTGGACGGGATGCCCGTGACGGGCATCGTGGTAAGCGATGAGTTCGACAACGGGACCGAACGTTACCTTATTACGGACAAGTACCGGAGCGACGAGGTGACAGCCGGCTTGACGCTCAAGCAGTTGGCAGGTATTACGCCCGACGAGGTGGCTCGGAATGAATATGGTTTCAACGGTTCTGTCTTGAAACGTGAATGGCAGTGGAACCACAATCCCAATAACAACTTATGGTCGTTGACCGACCGCCGCGGATGGTTGCGCCTGAAGTCCGGTCTGTTGGCCCGCAATATCCGCGAGGCCCGCAATACGCTCACGCAACGTACTTTCGGCCCGACATCGTCGGCCACGACTTGTTTGGACGTCTCGGGACTGAAGGACGGAGACTGTGCGGGCATCACGTCCTATCAGAACCAATATGGCTTTATCGGTGTGGTGCAGGAGAACGGTGTCCGCAGCATCGTGATGCGCCGGGCCACCCGTAAGGATGATGCCGATGGGCAGGTCATGGGGCAAGCCGCGATGAAAGGAAAGAAAGTATGGCTCCGGGTGGACTGCGATTTCCGTGACAAGACGGACAACGCGCGTTTTTATTATAGCACGGACGGAAAGCAGTGGGAGCCGTTAGGCGATGCCTTGCAGATGGCGTTCGACTGGCCGGATTTTGTGGGACAACGTTTCGGGCTGTTCTATTATAGTACGGAGCAGACGGGCGGATGCGCGGACTTCGACTTCTTCCGGGTGGGCAAGGACATTATCGTGAAATGATGAAAGGAAACCCAACACATGAGAGTAAATCGGAAAAATTTGTTCGCGGCCATGGCCTTATGGATGGCTGCAATGGGGCAAGCGGGAGCACAAGACACGTTTTGCAATCCCTTGAATTTGGAGTACCGCTTCAATCTGGAAACAGGTACCTACCGGGAAGCAGCCGACCCGATGGTCATTTTGTACCAAGGCAACTATTACCTGTTCGCGTCCAAATCGGGAGGATACTGGTGGTCGGAAGACTTTGCGGACTGGCATTTCGTAGCACCCGACAAATCCCTTGACATTGAAAAGTATGCCCCGGCAGTCTGGCAGATAGGGGAATGGATGTACTACACTTCTTCGGAGAGCGGTGCCATTTACCGGAGCAAGAACCCCAAGAGCGGACGGTGGTATAAGGTTTGCGACAACCCCCATCCGTGGAACGACCCATGGATATTCGTGGACGATGACCAGCGTGTCTACGCTTATTGGGGAAGCGGCGAGAGCGGCGGAATCAGTTGTTGCGAATTGGACCCCGATGACAACTTCAAGCCTTTGACGGAAGATGTGGTTTGTATCAAGACAAACACGGAGGAGCATGGCTACGAAGTGGGCGGTGACAACAACGAAAGCGGCAATCCTTGGACGGAAGGGGCTGCGATGTTCAAGCACGAAGGGAAGTATTATCTGACTTATGCCGTTCCGGGTACGCAGTTGCGTAGTTATTGCGATGGATATTACGTAAGCGATTCCCCGATGGGGCCTTTCACGGTAGGCAAGAACAGTCCGGCCACGTTCAAGTCCCGTGGCTTTGTGACGGGAGTGGGGCACGGCGGCCTGTTCACGGACAAAACGGGACGTATATGGACCATAGACTGTGTGAACATAGCCAACAAGCATTGGTTTGAACGCCGTCTTGCCGTTTTCCCCGTCACGGTGGAGGAGGATGGCCTGTTGCATACCCATACGGCCATGGGAGACTATCCCTTGTATGTGCCCGGACAGGTGCCGGAAGGGAACGAAAATGCCTCGAAAGGTTGGAACTTGCTGTCGTACGGCAAGAAAGCCAAAATCTCTTCTCTTCGTGACAACCGTTTGGGAAAGTTTGCCTTGGATGAGGATATGCGCACGTTCTGGAGTGCTAAGGACGGGAGCGAAGGACAGTGGCTTTCTGTCGATTTGGGAACGGTATGCACCATCAACGCCGTGCAGCCCAATTTTTATGAGCATGAGGCCGTCTGCATGGACGGGCGCGACCGGGAGAGGGCTACGAAATACGTGATAGAATGTTCCGAAGATGAAAAGACATGGCAGGTCATTGTGGACCGCTCGGGGACGGAACTGGATTTGACTCACGACTATACGGAACTGCCGGAGCAGGTGGAAGCGCGTTATGTACGCATCACGAATAAGGGCGAGGTGCCGGGCGGCGGATGCTTTGCCTTGTCGGATTTCCGTGTTTTCGGAACGGCGAAAGGGGATAAGCCTGTCGCTGTGGGAGGCGTGAAAGTGGAACGCTCCGCGTCCGACCGGCGGTGTGCCCGTCTGTCGTGGGACGCTTCGTCGGGAGCGGAAGGTTATCTCGTGCGGTTCGGCATAGCGCCGGATAAATTGTGGAACCACTACATGGTTTGGGGTGAGACGGCCTTGGACATCCGCAGCCTGATGACGGGCACGTCTTATTATTACCGCGTGGATGCCCTCAACGGGAACGGCGTGACGGAGGGGACGGAGGTGTATGACGACCAAGGTGCAGGGACTTCTATCGTGGCGTGTGTCGCGGAAGGTTCCAAGCCGTAGGGTTTTGGGGATAAAACAGACATGGTGGGTTGGGTGGGAAGATAGTGTTTTGTCCTTTAATATCCGGTTTGATTATATTTGTCCTTTAGATATGAACCAACTATATAAATAATAGGGGCGTGTTGACTTCGGTAGAATGTTCTGGTATAAGACAAATACTCGTCTGGTCCAAAAATGACATCTTGTGTATGGATGTTTGCATATTGGTTATATTTGATGAACCGGTTGTATAATGCGTCAAACAATCTCCACCGATATTGCTCTGGAGGCATGTTCTGATGATTAGTGTCAAGTGCATCCAAAGAACAAATAAATGAGAAAATGGCATTTGGATGAAGTTCAAACTGTTCAAACAACCATCTATTCATAGCTGCAAAAGCTCCATAATGAAGAGGCTTGTTCAGTTCTATCTTTTCTATGCTTATATCTGCAATTTCAATGTCTGCGTATTCTTCCGGTATCTTTAAGGTGTTTATCTTTTCATATTTATCATAAAAATAAAGGGCGACCATTAACTGATTGCCCCTATTGTCAGAGAAGATATTTTCTGTATTTCCCATAAAATCACTTTTCTGCATTTTGATATTTTTCACGCAAATGTTTCATGCGTATTTTCTTTTGTTGGTGTGCATTTTCTAAGATAGCAACCAATGTCGCAGAAGGATTCGGAATTCTGATAGTGCTTGTTGGTTCCATGCTCTTTATCGTTTAAGTTCATTATCTAAATGCAAAGTTAAGGCTTTTTCTTCATGATTACAAATTTATATGACTTATTCTATCCGGATAATCTTAATTCTTTTGCATTTTGACCAAATGGAAACATTTGGCTCTTCGGGGTTTTCAAAATGAAAGCAAAATGCCGCTTTTTGTTTTGGGACTTCTTGTTTTTATCTCCGTTTTAGGGGGCATTCATCTTGTCTTATATACATATATTTGCAGTTCTATGGCTTGATTTATGCTCTGTTAAGGAAAAGGGCGCGTCAATCTCAGCCGAATGATTTTTCGTTGGGCTGAAAAAACATTTTTTTTGTCCGTATGTTGTGTCGCCGACATGCTCCCGTTAGCGGGAGTTTCACTTGAAATCAAGGCGGGAATGTGCGTCCGAGGCATGTTTTTTCTCTATTTGATGTGATTCTTTCGACAGAAAATGGATGGCAGAATGTCACCGATTGGCTGCCTCCCTTGCCGGTTTCCTTTCTTTTGGCTTCGTTTGTATGGTCTTTTTTCGGACTTTTTGTCGGAAACGAATGTGATTTACTGTCAAATGGTATTGGGGAAACCGCACGAGAATCGCGTATTTTCGGGAAATCCCGGCCACGGGACGAAATAACGGATTCTCACGAGGTATGAATTGACAGTTTGCCACATTGGCAGTGCGGTTGCAATATGTCTATTTTGTAGTTTCATCCGGTTATTTCGGAAAACACATTTAAGATGGCGTAGCATTTTCGGGTGCTCTTTAATGAAAATAAGCACATTTTTCATTCTTGCGACATAACATAAAGTCCGCGTTACATATAAAAACGACTGTTTCCCGGTTAATCCATACTTTTGCGGCATGAACAAATCCAATATAATATGAATAGAACAAGAATATGTATTGCAGTTTTGCTTTTGAGTCTGACGGGAGGAATGACCTCATGCGCCTTGAAAAAGGAGACGGCGGCTTCTACGTTTAAAAATCCGGTTTTATGGGCGGACGTTCCCGATCCGGACGTGATTCGTGTGGGTGATGATTTTTATTTGATGTCTACCACCATGCATCTGATGCCCGGAGGGCCGGTGATGCATTCCGAGGACTTGGTGAACTGGCGGACGGCGAGCTACCTCTTCGACCGTTTGACGGATTCCCCGAAATATGACATGCAGGGTGGGACGGTGTACGGTCGCGGACAGTGGGCCACGTCGCTCAAATACAAGGACGGGATGTTTTATGCTCTTTTCGCTCCGAACGACAGTCCCGGAGGCGACAGTTATTTGTATCAGACGGAAGATCCGAAGAAAGGATGGACGCTGAAAACCCGTTTGCCGCATTTTCATGACTGTTCCTTGTTTTTTGACGATGACGACCGGGTGTACGTGTTCCACGGTACGGGGCTGGTGCAAGAACTTCGGCCGGACTTAACGGGAATAAAAGAAGGCGGATTGAATTTGACTTTATTCGAAAGGGATTCTACGGAAACGGGATTGTTGGAAGGCAGCCGGGTGGTAAAAAAAGACGGGAAGTATTATTTGTTTATGGTCTCTTGGCCGAAAGATAAGCCGCGCAGGCAAGTATGCTATCGTGCCGATAAATTGGAAGGACCTTGGGAGAAACGTATAATTTTGGAAGATAATTTTGCCGGTTTTCCGTATGTCGGACAGGGGACAATCGTGGACGATGCAGATGGGAATTGGTATGGCATCATATTTCAAGACCGTGGAGCTGTAGGGCGCGTACTCACACTCATGCCTTGCCGTTGGGAAGACGGTTGGCCAATTTTGGGCGATGAGGAAGGAAAGGTGCCTCTGACGATGGAGATTCCGTGCGACGGTACGTTGGACGAAGAAGCAGCCATCGTGACCAGTGACGACTTCGATACGCCCCAATTGTCGATGAACTGGCAGTGGAACCACAATCCGGAAAATCAGGCTTGGTCGTTGACGGAGCATAAAGGATGGCTGCGCCTGCACACAAGCCGGAAAGCCAACCATATTTTTGAAGCCGTCAATACGATTTCCCAGCGTATGATGGGGCCGAAATGCAGCGGAACCATAAAGATGGATGTCAGCCACATGGCAGACGGTGACTGTGCGGGCCTGAGTGCCTTCAATGGAGATGCCGTCCAATTAACGGTGACCTGCGAAGGGGGACAGAAGGTATTGTCCGTGCAGGAGGCTTCCGTGAAATTGATTGAAAAAGACAAGGCCATAGAAGGAGTCGATACGCGGGTGACCGGAAAAACGGAGCTTGAAGGCGACATCATATATCTCCGCATCGATGCCGACTTCAATTTGTATCAGGACGTTGCCCGTTTGAGCTATAGCCTGGACGGAAAGGAGTGGACCAAGCTGGGGCATGATTTTAAGATGAAGTATGATTTTACCCGCTTGTTTATGGGAAGCCGCTTCGCTATTTTCAATTATGCCACGCGGAATACGGGAGGATATGTCGATATCGACTATTTTCATTTCCAATGCGATGAGAAATGACCGTTTTGATTCATGTCGCAAACAACGTGCGACATAAAATAAAGTACCGGAAAGGATTTCATGCTATCTTTACGGTTGAAAATAGAAATTAACTAATAGAAACAGAAATGAGATATAGTCTTTGTCATAGATTTAAAGTAAAGACCTTTGTGGCGGCCGCACTATTGACGGCGTCCGGGCTGCAATCATGTCAGGACGAAAACCTGGTAGGTCAACCTTCGTGGTTGAACAACTCCATTTACGGTTGGTTGCAGGAACAAGGTAATTATGAATATACGCTTCGTCTCGTCGACGATTTGGACATGGCAAGCGTGTTGAACCAGACGGGAAGCAAAACGATTTTTGCAGCAGACGATGCCGCCTTTGAATCTTTTTTCAAGGAGAACAACTGGAATGTGAAGAACTACGAACAGTTGTCCTTGGCTCAGAAAAAGATGTTGCTCAACAGTTCCATGGTGAACAATGCGTATCTGATAGAGCTGCTGTCGAACGTCCCGGGCAATCCTCCGCAAGAGGGGATGTGCATGCGTCGTGAAGTGGCGTTGAGCGTGTATGACTCCGTGGCCCGTATCATGCCCGAGGATATGCCTAAGACGAAATATTGGGACAAGGTGCGCGGACGCAAAGACGGCGTGCTCCTCATGCGGGACAACACCAGTGCGCCGATGATACATTTGCTGCCGAGGTTCATGAAGACCAACAACATCACGGACGGCGACTTGATGAAGTTGACGAATGGCAAGTCGCAGTCTACGACCGAGTCGTGGGTGAATGGCATAAAGGTGCTGACTCCTACGGACATTACCTGTAAGAACGGTTATATCCAAAAGGTGGAGGAAGTGGTCACACCGGCCGACAATATGGCGGAAATCATCCATAAGCATCCCATAATGAGCGGATGGGCCGAACTTCTGGACTTATACAGTGCGCCTATTTACGATGCCGCTGCCACGCTTGACTACAACCGGTTGTATAATACGACGGATTCTGTCTACGTATTGCGTTATTTTGCGAAGCAGGCCAAAGGAGGGCCTAACTTGCAGGATCCTGACAATATACAGAACCAAGTGCCCGGCTATTTGGAGTTCGACCCGGAATGGAACCAGTACATGTACACCAACTCACAAAATAAGACACTGAATTATGACTGCGGTGCCATGTTGGTACCGACAAATGCCGCTCTGGAAAAGTGGTGGAACGGCGAAGGCAAGGCCCTTCAGGACGTATATGATTCTCTGGTCAACGTGGACATCAACGTGTTGAACAAACTAATCAACGTGAACATGATTACCTCATTCGTAGAACATGTGCCGTCTAAGTTTGCCAGTATCACCAATGATGCCAAAGTAAGCATGGGAGTAAAGGAAGAGGACGTGGACAGTTGCTTCATGGGATGCAATGGAGTGGTTTACCTTACCAATAAGGTTTTTGCCCCGGCGGCTTACCGTTCCGTTTCTTTTCCGGCCTTGGTACGTCGTAACACCACGATGGGAGTGGTATATTGGGCCATCGAACAGTTGGGTCTGGATGCCTACTTGAACTCGATGGACACGCGATACAGCCTGATACTCCCCACGAATGAAGCTTTCCTGAAATACATAGACCCTTGCACGTACGGACAAGGCACGTCCACGCTCTATGAATTCTTCTGGGACGATGAAAAGCAAAACGTCGGGGCGTACAGGTATCAGTACGATATGGCGACGGGTACGATTCTCGATCCGGACAACAAGGAGACCGTTTATGCCAACAGTGCTTCCGGAAAGGACAACGACCCGGTGATGAACCGACTGAGCGACATCTTGGAGAATGTGATTGTCGTGGGCGACATCGAAGACGGGCACACTTATTACAAGACGAAAGGCGGAGGGACCATCAAGGTGGAAGGCAGCGGGGCTGATATCAAAATCAGCGGCGGCCTGCAAATCGAACAAAACGCACCGCTCAACGTCTCTACGATTTACGACCAGACGGAGAACGGCAACGGCAAGGCATACGTGATTGATGACGAGATTCTGATGACGAGCCGTAAGTCGGTCTACCAGACGCTGAGCGAGCATGAGGAATATTCCCGCTTTTTGGAGTTGCTGAGCGGCGGTGACCCGGATTCCACGGATTATAACCTTCTGACGTCTCAAATAGATGACAAATATTCATGTGTAGACCAGAACATACGTTTGTTCGAGACATACAATTATACGGTTTATGTACCTACCAACAAAGCCATAGAAGAGTTGCACGAAAAAGGGGTTCTTCCGTATTGGGAAGATTTCGACAATGCAACCGACCCGGACGAACGTTACAAGATAAAGAACAGAATCGTAAACTTCTTGCGCTACCATATACAGGATAATTCGGTATATATCGGTGACGGCAGCGACAGTGAAGCCAAATATGAAACGTCTAAGCTGAATCCGGCCAACCGGCGTTTTTACAACTTGACCGTGAGGAAGGAAGGCGACACCGGTATGACGATAACCGACAATATCGGGCAGACGCGCAACGTCGTGACGACCGAGGGCCTTTATAACAACATGTGTCGTGAATATGCTTTCGATACAGGAAAGAATACCATATATACTTCGTCATACGCCGTGGTGCATTTGATAGACGGGGCATTGATATATGACGAGGAACAACTGGAGGAATATGAATAACAGGCAATGTCGAATTGAAAAATGAACATTATGAATAACAGGATATTAATGACCGTCCTATGGCTTGGACTTATGGTCGGTTCGGTTCATGCCCAGATAAAGACCGTCAGCGGTACTGTCCGGGACGAGATAGAAACATTGATAGGGGCGTCGGTCTGCGAAGTGGACGGCACCGGGCGTACCATCAACGCTACGATCACGGATTTCAACGGCCATTTTGCCATGAAGGTGAAGAGTACGAAAAACAAACTGAAAGTCAGTTTCATGGGGTATAAGACACAGACGCTTCTCATCAATCGTTCGGTTTACAATATAACGTTGGAGTCGGCTCAACGCGTGATGAAAGAAGTTTCGGTGGTGTCCAAAAAACGTTTGAATACCGGTGGGTTGGCTATTCCTGAGCGAGAAGTCAGTTTTGCCACACAGACTATTTCTACAAAGGAATTTGAAGGATTGGGTATTACGACTGTCGATGAGGCTTTGCAGGGACGTATTGCCGGACTTGACATTATTGCCAATTCCGGAAACCTGGGAAGCGGAACCACCATGCGGTTGCGCGGAACGTCGTCTATCAGTACGCTGACCAACCAGAATCCTCTTATTGTGGTGAACGGTAATACGTGGAACGTGGATATGAGCACGTTCGACATCAATAGTGCCAATGACGAAACCTTCGCCCAGTTGTTGAACGTCAATCCCGAAGACATTGAAGAAATCAGTGTGTTGAAGGATGCGGCCGCTACGGCCATTTACGGTTCGCAAGGGGCGAACGGAGTCATCGAGATCAAGACGAAACGCGGTAAAAGAGGGGCTCCCACCGTAAGCTATTCTTTGCGTCTTACGGGGACTTATCAGCCGGAAGGCTATAAAATGCTGACCGGCGACGAATACACGATGTTGCTGAAGGAGAGTTATTTCAATCCGGAACAAAGTTCTACGACTTCCAATATCCCGGAGTTGAACTACGACCCCACTTTCTCAGAATATGAGCAATACAATAACAATACCGACTGGCACGACGCGGTGACGCAATGGGGACTGCGGCAGAACCATTATGTCTCCGTAACGGGAGGAGGCGAAAAGGCCACTTTCCGCATCTCGGGCGGTTACGACCATGAGACCGGTTCCGTCATCCAGCAAAAGTTGGACCGTTTGTCCACCCGCTTGGCTTTGGATTATTATGTAAGCGACCGTATCAAGATCTCGACGAACTTTGCCATGACTTACACGGACAATCAAAAGAATTACGACGATTTGTTGGCTATTGCTTACAAGAAGATGCCTAACATGGGCATTTATGAGGAGGACCCCCGCACGGGGCTGTCCACCGGGAGGTATTATGAAATGCTCCAATCCGCTTCTACCGTGTTCAACGGGAACCAGAAAGATTTGGTAAATCCCGTGGCCAGTGCGCACTTGGCCAAATTCGGTGACAAGACTTATGACATCACCCCGGAGCTGGAAATCCAATACAACCTGTTGGGAACCACCGAAGACGAATGGCAACTGAGATGGAACGGACGGGTGAACATGAATGTGTTCAATGAGTATATCGACAAGTTTTATCCTCAGGAACTGAAGACCATAAGCTGGAACGGGGATGTCAACTTGGGATATACGGGAAGTTCGAAGAACGTGGCCATCGACACCAAGCAGACGCTGACCCTTGTGCCGGCTTTTAAGAACAAAGACCATTCCATGATGGCCATGGCCCGCTTCAACCTCATATCCGGTAGCAACAACCAACAGCTCACAGAATCACGCGGACTTCCTTCGGGCGGAATCGAAAGCCCCGATGCCGGCGGTTTGATTAAGGAAATGTCGACCAGTTACAAGCAATGGCGTTCCATTTACTACACGTTTTCCATGCACTATTCCTACAAGAGCCGTTATTCGTTGGATTTCTCTCTGCGTGCCGACGGTAGTACGAAGTTCGGGCCAAACCAGCGTTGGGGCGTATTTCCTGCGGTTTCCGCACGTTGGAATATCATAGACGAATCTTGGATGGAATGGAGCCGTAAGTGGTTGTCCATGCTTTCCATCCGTCCCAGTTGGGGTAGGGTGGGCAACCAGCCTACGGATGATTATCTTTATGAAAGCAAATTCGGTACCGGTTCGGCTTATATAGATATGAATGCCATGAATCAACTGAACATGCGTCTTACGGATCTTCGTTGGGAAACAAAGTCTACCTACGATGTCGGTATGGATTTAGGTTTCTTGGACGACCGTTTGAAGCTGACGTTGGAGTGGTACCATTCGACCACAGACGACATGTTGATGAAGGACGTGGCCATACCCTCAAGTACGGGATTCTCCAAACTGGCTTACAGAAACGTCGGTAAGATGCGCAACTTAGGTTGGGAGTTCAATATTACGACCAATAGAATTATCAAAACCGGCAAATTCTCTGCCGACTTCAATGTGTCGTTTGGTAATAATAAGAACGAAATCCTTGAAATGGATGCCACAGTACTGAATATGCTGAACACCAAGTTTACGCAAGAAAACCGTAACGTGCTACAACGCGTACAATTAAATAATCCGTTCGGAGCTATCTACGGTTTTCGTTATAAAGGAGTTTACCAATATAATTATGAGACTTTTGCGGATTTAACTGTTGCCGAGCAGGAACAATTCCTGGCCAGTGGCAAAACGGCTCCGGTTGCTTTGAATGCCAATGGAGAAATCATTCGCAACAGCAAAGGCGAGCCTAAACGGACGAAGTACTGCTTCTCGAATTCTGAAAACGAATCGAAAGATTATGATTTCAAAGGCGGAGATGCCATTTACGAGGACATAAACAATGACGGTAACATTAACGAGCTGGATATAGTCTACCTCGGTTCCTCATTGCCTAAGCTTACGGGAGGATTCGGTTTTACGTTGAATTATGACCGCTGGAGATTGAATGCACAGTTCAATTACCGTGTGGGTAATAAAATCCTGAATCTGGCGCGGTTGGATGCAGAGTCGATGATTACGAACAACAACCAAAGTCAGGCCGTGAACTACCGTTGGCGTAAGGAAGGGGATGTCACCCCGATACCGCGTGCCATGTACGGAACGTTGAGCAACGGAGCCGTATCCAATTACAACACGTTGATTAGCGACAGGTTTGTGGAAGACGGTTCGTTCCTGCGTCTCAATTATTTGCAACTGTCTTATTCGTTCAGTAGCAAAGTGGCCAGGGCATTACGACTTAAAGGATTGCGTTGCTATGCAAGTGTGAATAACTTGTTCTGTTTGACCAAGTACAAGGGTGTGGATCCTGAAATCAATTATGGAAGCTACGGTGTGGCCCAAGACGAAGGACAGACTCCGCGTGCAAAGTCATTTACTTTGGGTGTAACGGTTGATTTCTAAATAATAATCAAAAACGAAGAAATATGAAACCATATAAAATATTGATGTCGGCGGCATTGGCTGTATGTTCATTCTCCTCTTGCGAGGACTTTCTCAACATAAAGCCCTTGAACGATATTGTACTGGAGAATTTCTGGGATGAAAAAAGCGATGTGGACAATATGATAAGCGGTTGTTACTCCACCATGCAAAGTGCCGATTTCGTATATCGCCTTATGGTCTGGGGCGAAGTCCGGTCGGACAATATCGTGGCGGGTAACAATGTGAATACGAATGTGGACTTGTCCAATATCTTTCAGGAGAACCTGAGGGCCAATAATTCCTATACGAAATGGGAGAAGTTCTATAACGTAATCAACAGTTGCAATCTGATTATAAAGTATGCTCCCTCAGTGGCAGAGAAGTCACCGGACTATACACCGAGCGCTTTGAAGGCTACGATAGCGGAAGCCTCGGCATTGCGTGATTTATGCTATTTTTATCTGATTCGTGCTTTTCGCGATGTCCCTTATACCACGGAAGCATACGTGGATGACAACCAGCAACTGGCTCTTCCGGCAAGTAAATTCGATGATATATTGGATGCGTTGATCAAAGATCTTGAGACTGTACAAAATGATGCCGTGAAAGTTTATCCGGAAACGGATCCTTTGTATCAGACCGGTCGAATCACTCAAGATGCAATTCATGCCATGCTTTGTGAGATGTATTTGTGGAAGCAGGATTACGAGAAGTGTATATGGTATGCCGATACGGTCATCAATGCCAAACTACTGGAGTATGAGGAGAAGTACCAACAGTATGGAGGTCTCGTGACGGGCGTAGTGGACGAATTGGTCGAAGGATTTCCGTTGATCAGCGATGCCAACAGTACCAATACCATGTATGGCAGTGCCTATACCCAACTGTTTGTGGATGGAAATAGCAGCGAGAGTATTTTTGAATTGACTTATATGGACAATGACAATATGCTTTCGAATGAGGCGATAAGTTATGGTTATGGCAATGAGGTGACATATCCCGGCTTTTTCCGTCCTGCCGATTTCATCGCAACGGATGTTCCGGATGCCTCTTACCAAGTTTATAACAACATGTACGACACACGTTATTACGAGAACCTGCAACGTTCGAGCTCCACGGACTTTAAGATTAACAAATACGCCACGAACGCTGCCACGATTAACCTGTCTGCTTCAACTTCGGATGAGTTGAGCGTTTCATACGGTTCGCCTTATCGGGAGAAGTATTGTTCGGCCAACTGGATTATTTACCGTCTGACGGATATCATGTTGATGAAAGCGGAGGCATTGGTGCAATTAGCTTCCGAAGACGCCGGGGCTGATGACCCGAAGCTGAGCGAGGCTTTCGATTTAGTCAATGCGGTAAATCTCCGTTCCAACTGCGATAAGAACAAAACGGCCGTCTTGGACCGTACGTTATACACGACAAAGAGTACGATGAACAACCTCGTAATGGCCGAACGCCAACGTGAACTCATGTTCGAAGGTAAAAGATGGTTCGACTTGGTACGCCGCGCACGCCGTGAGAACAATACGGATTATTTGATAGAACAAGTCAAACGCAAGTATACGACAAATGGTTCCGCCGTACAGAGTAAACTTTCAAAGATGGATGCCATTTATTGGCCTTATAACGAAGACGAGCTGAAAGTCAATTTGTATTTGGAGCAGAACCCTGCCTTTGCAAGCGGAGAAAGCAGTTCGTACGAATAAAGACAGTGTAAACACAAAAAAAATGATGATTATGAAAAGGTCAGTATTTAAATATTGGGGTGGTATAGTCAGCTTATTTGTCCTGCTCGGTTTTGTGGGTTGCTCCGACGAACCCGATGAGATGAATTATTATACTTTTAAAGGACAGATGATGAGTGATTATTTGCTCCAGACGAAACAGTTCAGCGATTTTGCCACATTGGTCAACCGTGCCGGAATGATGGACATGTTGTCTTCTTACGGTTCATATACTTGTTTTGCCCCGACCAACGCAGCCATGCAGGATTACTTGAAGGGGAGAGGGCTGAAGTCGATTGAAGAATTGACCGATGCCGAGTGCGATACGATAGTACGTACGCACCTCGTAGAAAACATGTATTCTACGTCCGAAATGAATGACGGAGTATTACCGACCACCAATATGAACCGCCGTTATTTGGAAATCGGACATGGCAATGATGAAAACGGTAATGCAGTAGTGCTGGTGAACAAGACTGCGAATGTCATCTTCGAACTTCAAGACGACTCTGTTGAGAACGGTATCATGCAGCCGGTTACCGAAGTGTTGGAGAACTCCAATAGAATGTTGCCGAAGATATTGGAGCAGAACGATAAAATCTCCACGTTCTACGCTGCTTTGAAAGCGACGGGATTGTTAGATTCCCTCAACGCTTATCGTGACGATTCATGGAATCCGGATTTATACGAACGCTATTACTACACTTCCCATGTAAATCAAGAGACTGCCACTGTCCCCGATGAAAAACGTTACGGATTCACGTTGTTCATCGTGCCGGATTCGATATTGTCAAGGAAATATGGTATTGTGCCCGGAGATATAAAAGGACTCTACAATAAGGCTTGCGAGATATACGATGCGGTGTATCCGGAAGATAAAAATGCCGAATATCATAGCTTCGAACGACTGGAACATCGTAAAAATCCGTTGAACCGTTTTATCGCTTATCACATTCTCGACCGCGACGTGAAAGGATGGAACTATCTGACTCCACTGAACGATATCGGAATAGAGACGACTCTGATGAACCCTGAAGACTGGTATGAGACGATGCTGCCTCGTACAATGGTCAAAGTGGAAAAGCTTACGGTCTGGAAATATACGAACATGTCGGGCGACCAACGTTTGGAAATCTACCTGAACCGGCGTTATGACGACAATTACAGTATCCACGGTTCCATGGTCAGCCGTACGATAGAGCCGGAATACGAACAGGAAGGGCTGAACGGAAGGTATTTCTACATAAACGATATTATCGCTTTCAGTACGGATACCCGGGACATCGTACACAACTGCCGCATCCGCATGGACTTCTCTACTATTTTCCCGGAACTGATGACCAACGACATTCGTCAGAACGGTGACCCGAATTATAACGACCCGGCTTTTGACGAGACGGCAAAATACGGCCGCAACTACTATTTCCCCAACGGATATCTGAAGAATGTGAAGACGGCAGGATATTTCATTTACCGTCGTCCGCGCAATTGGTATTCAAGCTATGAGGGAGATGAAATGAACCTTTTCGGAGACTACGACTTTACATTCAAGCTGCCTCCTGTGCCGGTCGAGGGAGATTATCAGATACGTTTGGGTTTTGCCAGCGAACCGACCCGTGGCATCGGGCAGATTTATTTCGACGACAAGCCGCAAGGAATCCCCTTGGACATGACCAAGAACTTGGACGACCCCACGATTTTGGGTACGGCCTTCCGCAACGACTATACGACGG